>JGI24025J20009_10002354_pt1 | contig 13644 bp, 6 predicted proteins | sample Cruoilmetagenom3_FD_20009 | JGI IMG/M metagenome (IMG submission 20009)
TGGGAGGTCTCCATCTAAGTCTAAGTCGCTAGGTAGTATTCCACAATACTCAGAGGCGAGGAATTCCGCATAAATTTCAGCGGTGGTTTCATCGCCGATGACCATGTCATCATAGCAACCTGGGCCGGCGCAATCATGCCAGAATGGGAAGGCAACATCATCACCAAACAGCGGTAAGCAATTGCCATATTGGCACCAAGCGGGCAACATCACGTTATCCCAATAGTCGCCCATGTCGCAACCCTCTTCACAGCAGGGGGTTAATCGTTCATAGTTGTCAAGAACAACGTCCTTGGCTACAATCTCACCACCTGGACCACAGCATCCTTTGTCAATCAACAGGAAGAAGTATTCACCGACATAATCGTCATCAATACCAGGTTCATCGGTTTCAATATCATAATCACGTTCATCGAGATTGCCATATTTCCCAACTGGCGGGACCAATGTTAACTGACCGGAATCCCAATCCATATCGAGATTGGGCTGAACGATAACAACAGGGTCATTACAAAGATCAAATGTGATTTCTTTGTCGACAGCATTGAAAGCCTCAGCAATCAAATAGTAATTGATGGGGTCGTCATCTTTTACAACTGCTACATCCCAATAGGTAAACGGAGTTATAGCAAAGACTAATTCACCAAAATAATCGGGACCCTCAACCAATTTACCTGGTGTCAGGTCTTCTGCCAGGAAAGCCCCTTCGGGAACTAGTTCCTGATCATTTCCTGTTATGTTCAAAAAGACATCAGCACCATCAATATATGGCGCACAATCAGCGCTGACAGTCACCACCTTGGTGGCGTCTTTGCATGGATCCACATCCCAATACCCTAATACAGAGACAACCTCTTCATGGTAATAAGCCACAAAAGGCTCATTGGGGTGGTTAGGTCCGGTTGTATCTTGAACGCCCATGTTATAGGTACCCGCAGGAATATCGAGGAAGAATTGAAGACTATCGATATCTGCACCTGTGCTGGACTTGAAGACCTCACTCCAGGTAGCACCTTCAAGAGTAGATGCTTGATAGTCTCTATCATCTTCGTCGCCGCAATCATCAGCGCTGTCGATGATTAAGCCGCCGCCTTCATATTTGCTGGTGGCAACCCATGCATCCAATTCTAGATCTTCGATGTTAGCATCGTTGACGTTTGCTAAGGTCACCAAGAAACCAGCATCAGTAATCGGCACAACGATGTCGATGATGCCTTCAGCGTCGTTCACTGCACAGCCGTATTGCATATCGCCATCTAAGTTGGAGATACGAATAGCCCAGCTGCCTTCTGGCAATTCATCGCCAGTATCCACAACACGCACTCGTGCATAATCGCCTGTTGGATCGGTTTCTTTTAAGAACGCCTGTTGAGCGCCAAAGGAAATCACGCCAGCATCACAGCTTGGAATTTCGAGTCCTGAGTCCGCAAGTACAATAGTTTCAATGTTATCTTTATAGTAAGGCAGGTATGAGTCTGCAGCAGTTCCCAGATCTGTTTGCCAGCCTTCGCCAGCAGCATATACGGGTTCGGTCATGCCAAAAACAACAGCCATTAAGGCTAGCATGGCAAAACCAAATAATAATTTTTTAGTCATATTTTTTCTCCTAAAAACGTTTTTGATTGAAAATTCTAAACAATACTTCTCGTCGCAACTTTTCTGTTTCTCCGATAGTCATCACCTCCATTATGTCATTTTCCTAATTTTTATTAGTGTGCTTCCTTATGAAGCCATTCATTCACAAAGGCTGCCTTTTACCGCAGCCTTACACCCATTATAACGTATAAATAAGGCCAGGGATACGGGTATCTTAATAATTTATTGGTTTTTTAAGGTTGTTGTTAGGTATTAGGTATTGGGTACTAGTTATTAGGGATTGGGTATAAGGTATTAGGTTACCTGGCTGCTAATTGTCCAGTCCCCAATCTCCTCATTACCAATTTCCTAATTGCCTACTCGCCTATTTCCTAATTGCCTACTACCTATTCTCCAAATTTCCTATTTACTAACACTTGGTCTCCTAATCACCCAGTACCTAATTTCCTAATACCTACTTCCTAATCGCCTAATTCCTAATTACCAATCATCCTACACTTTCCTATTTTTTCCTTTCACCTTTCACCTTTGAGCTTTCAGCTATACTTTGATTCATAATTGCCTACTTCCTACCCGCTACCAGCTACTAGCTACCAACTACCCGCTACTCCCCATCCTTCATCTGCACCGGTGTTGGCGTCGGTGGTTGCGGCATCTGCGTGGATGTTGGCGTGGGCGTCGGTGTCGGCGTAGGTACAGCCTGGGTCGGTTGGATGTAGAGCTCCGTTGGGGTGGGGTAAACCGGCGGCGGGTTGGTGTTAGTCGGTTGGACCACTTCCGTCGGTGTGCTAGTCGGAGTAAATGGTTCCTGGATCGTTTCGGTTGGCGTACACGGGCAGGTGGGTGTCGGTTGAACCAGGGGTGGGTTCATCACCCCCAGGGTGGGCATCGGCCAGAGCACCACTGGCGTGGGCTCAATCGGTGGATAAACCACTATTGCCGTTGAGGTCGGTGGAGGCGATGTGATCCCAGGCTTGGGGGCAGCCATGTTGACCCGGAAGCCTTCTGGATCTCGCAAGCCCTGGTCTGCCAAAGCAACTGTATTCTTTGCAGCGTTTTCTGCTTGTTCAAAAGAAATAGTGGAACCAAGATCAGTGTTCGAGTCCTGAGGCTCTGGTTTCACCAACGCGATCGTATTGCTGACAGCCTCCGACGCGTTACGGATTTCCGTAAGGCTGGCTTGCATTTCAGCATCCGGCAGCAGGCTGGCAGCCTTTAGGGCAGATTGGAGATGCTTTTCCAGCCGGTTGACAGTCCCAATTGAAGGTGCCTGACCCTCTTCAGACAAACAAATAATTTCATCCTTGCGTTCTTCGATAAAATCAATGTACACCATCACCTTTTTGTTCGCATCAAAAGTGAAAATGGCGGCAATATCCTCCCGGACAATTTTATAGGTGTAAAGGGGGTCACCCGGCAAACTCGCCTGGGCGGTATTATTGAGATTGCTGAGTCCAAAGGTGGCAAACAGGACTAATATCAGGGTGACAACAGCAGTAACAGGGACCCAAGCCCGGCCACCCAATTCCTGGAATGCTTGTTGGACCCGATAAATCCAGGTGGTTTTAGGTTGTGGGATATTAGGAATTGATGCCTGGGGTGCCATTGCGGCAGCTTGGGCTAAAAATACGTTTCTCGCTGCACTGAAGTCTCCTTTTGGCAGCGGCGGTATCGGACGGGAATTTGCCAGCTTGCGCGCGGTTTTGACCAGTCCCATGATTTCGGGATCAGTGCTGTTACCGCTTTTCAGGGCGGCGTCCAAGCGTGCTGCTGTGAAAAATTCTGTCATTCTAAGCCCAATTCCTCAGTGGTTGAGATATCGGTGAACAGGCCTTCATCAATTGCCTGCCCTAAAAAACGTTCAAGGCTGGCCAACCCTCGATGCTGGAGGGATTTAACCGACCCAACCGTTTTTTGAAGTATCGCTGCCACCTGTTTATTATCAAAACCTTCTATAAATTTCAATTCGAGCACCTGCTGTTGATCTTCAGTTAGTTTGGTCAGCGCCCAACGTACCCGGGCTTGCTCTTGCACCTGGAGCATCCCTTCTTCCGGTTGCGGATCCGCATCGCTCAGGATCTGTTCGTAAATTGGTAAGGGGTCTCGATCAGACTGCCGGTAAAGGTCGATTACCAGGTTATTTGCCACCCGATAAAGCCAATACAGCACCCCATCCGAAGGTCCCTGACCTTTTTTGAAAGCATTCAGCAAACGATAAAAGGTCTCAGAAGCGACGTTTTCCGCCCGGTCCTTATTACCTAACCGGCGGTAAGCATAGCGGTAAATCTGCTCATAGTGTGTGTCAAAGATCTGACCCAAAGCTTCAGCGTCAAACGCTTGCGCTTTTTGGAGCAGGGAATCTGTCTTGCTGATGGTACTCACTCCTTGCTCTTACACCCATAATAACGGGATGTAAGCAATTTAGATACGGGTAGGTACTTTGAATTTTACGGCAAATCGAAGGTTCGCACAAGAAATGCAGCAATTTCCGCCCTAGTCGCACTCCCATCGGGGCAAAATCGTAAAGGTGCAGTTCCACACCCTGTGGTAATCCCGTCGCGATATAGCTGTTCAATCGCAGCAGCCGCCCAATGGTCAACGGGGACGTCATTAAAAACACCAGATGGGGAGTCAAGGAATTCCTCACTACCATATAGGATCCGTGCCAATAAAACAGCAGTTTCTGCTCTAGAAATGGCTATTTCCGTACAAAAATTTAATTCTGGTGAAACCTGACAACCTTTAATCAATCCTTCAGTATAAAGTTTTTCGATGGCGGGTGCAGCCCAATAATCAGCAGACACATCCGCAAATATCGTACCACTAGCTTCTTGGGGTAAGTCGTACTCTAAAATGCGTGAAATAAAAACCGCAAATTCTGCTCGTGTTGTCAACCCTGATGGTGCATATANGGGCGGATCGATGCTAACACCGGTTGTCCAACCAGCATCATACATGCGCTCAATATAGCTCACCCCCCAGTGCGATAAACNCACATCAACGAACTGAAGATTGGTCGTGTTGCTATTCCCGGAGTATCCAGCTTCAACATAAACCTGATTATCCTTCGTTTTTTCGGCAGCGTAAAATGACATTGGGGGAGTCACCAAATTGCCTTTATTATCCAAGAGAGCATAATACAGATGTTGCCGGGCATTTGAACTGAAATCCATCCAGGTTAGAATGGTATTGCCTAATGCATCCGGTGTCAGACTTGCAAAATCTCCTCCAGTAGACGCTTGGGGGTGGGTTAATATCCGAACTTCCGATGAGGGTTGAAAGGTATCTGCATCAATCGTCAGGACATGAATTTGTGGCGTAGTAAACGTCCAGGCTGTCCATGCAAAAATGATGTCTTCTCCACCAATCGGGTGAAGAGCGACAGTTGACCANCCATATCCTGTCNCTGGGATAAAAGATTGTTGGCGAATGATATCCCCTTGTTTATCTAGAATTGCGNATGCCATCCCCCCATTGATGTGATTGTAGANCAACGCCCACTCTCCACCCGATAATGCTAAAATTGTTGGTGATGAATAGGTTNTTTGTGAGCTGATTGAGTCTTCGGTGAATCGTGNGATTTCTTTAATGAAAACACCATTCATATCTAAAATCGCGAAATAAATATTGTTGAGCTTACAATCATCAAGACAAGAACCAGCCGGCTCTTCGTGGCTTTCACGGTGCCAACTTAGTGCAAAATGATTTTCTGTATTTGCATCAAGACGTATATTCCAAAAATACGGTGCGCCATAACTTGGGAAATCCGAAGTTATCCAAAGAAGATTACGGGTGAGGTTCTCAGCTGGTTGAATTAATTTACCTTGACCATCAATCGTCGCAAAATAGATATTCCAGTTTTCAGCACTGACATCCGACCCGTTTTGAATTACCCGCCGACGCCAGGCNACCCCAATTGTGCCGCTGGGTGTCAGGGCTAGCACGGGCTCTTCATCAANAATTAACTCATTAGGATTCCCACCAGAAAGAGAAGTAACCGCTTTGATAACACGGCCTGCGTGATCAAGANTACAATATTCCAATTTAGATACATAGGTCTGACCGTCTGCAGCCAGCTCCCATCGCTGCCATAAATATAGAAAATTTCCTTCTTTTGTCTGAATAATACTTGGATTGTAGCCCCACCAGGCATCATCTGTTACTTGTTTTATTTCGCTCACCTGGGGACCATTTAACATCACACTCATGGCACCATTAACATTATCTCTAAAGCTTTGGGCAAAGCGTGATGGGATAGCTACGCGTATTTCAACGTCCTTGTTTCTCGTCTTGTCCAAAGAGGATGTAAAGGTCAGCGTTTGAAAATCAAAATCGCCAATAACCACATTTTCTGGGGCTGTAATAAAAAACTGAATGTCTTTTGACTCTCCTTGTGGGATTGGCCCAGTATCGATATTTCCATCCCCATTGCTGTCAGCTAAAGGTGCCATACTATCACTTTCGCATAATTCCGTATGCCAATCCGAATCCAACATCAATTCATAGGTGTCTTCTCCAAGGTCACCGAGGTTGGTGATCGTCAATTGAAAGGAAAGAGTCTCTCCAGGACTAAGAAAATCATTGTAGTTTGAAGCTGATAGACGCATCCGTGCCGAAGGCTCTGGGCGATAAAAATGCACTGCACGGTCCGAGGGCGCAGCGGTGCACAGTGGCAGATATGCAATACCGTCTTCACCTGCTAAATTTTCAATACCTGCAGCCCCACAGTAACTGCTGCCGTTGTACTCCATCCGTTGGTATTGAAAACGAATATCCCCATTCTCATAAAGAATGACCTGGAAATGATAATTATCATCCCCAATGGAGTCGCCTCCAGGCCCTTCTTCTGAAACATCATACCATTCAACCACAAAAAACCTATCTGGTGCATCACCACCCCTTAAATAGAACACCTGACCAAACAGGCTGCCCGAAGAGAGGTAAAGAGGGGACCAATATGGTGCAATAACATTGTTTGGCTCGGAAGAAATGGGAATCTGTGATTGATTGGGCCAAGAATCGGAAGGATTAAAACTGAGATAACCTGAGGCTGCAATGTGAATCTGATTATAATTGTTCTCATAATATGGAAAATCAAAACCAAGATTGACAGGACCATGGGCTAAACCGGCACTTACACCACTCATTTCAGTGTTGATACCCTGCGTCGCATCAATCCATTCGACTGGGATGCTGTCATCCCAGGAATAGCCAAAATCATCCGTTTCTGCTGGATCCCCTGACAATGCTGCCGGNCCAGNGGTCTGTGGTGAGTTTGGAGGCATTTCTCTTTTGTGATTGTTGGTTTCAAAATTTAAAGGCTTGTCTTGGTCTAATGGAATAAATGACAGAGCTTCATCATCCAACTGAGCATGTGTAGGCAGTATTGGTGAAATATTGACAATCAAACAAAACAACAATAAAAGTTTATTGCTGATGTTCCATTTTCCTTTTTTCAGCATTCCATCCTCCATCGAAAAAATTTCAAATATTTTTGATAAGTCTCCACCTTTAAGGTGAAGGGAAATTAAACGTTCGTTTGAGAAAAGCAGCCATTTCAGCCCTTGAGACTGTTTCATCTGGGCAAAATTTTAATTCGGGAGATGACTCACAACCCTGCGTAATGCCAATGGCGTACAATTGTTCAATCGCTGATGCTGCCCAATGTCCCTTTTCGACATCGACAAAAACTCCCTGATAGTCAGGTAATTCGGTTTCCTCACCATATAAGTACCGTACCAGTAAAGCAGCCATCTGGGCTCGGGTTAAAGACCCAAGAGGATCATAAAGTGGTGGATCGGTGCTCACACCTTTGAGCAAACCATCAGTATGTAATTTTTCAATCCAAGCTGAAGCCCAGAATGATGCAGGAACGTCATCGAAAAAAGAAACTGTTTCCCCAACTTCTTCCACGACAACTACTATTTTACCGTTCTCATTCATAACCTCATCATCGGGGGGAGGATCTTTGGTGCCATAAATCGCTCGCCCAAAGAAAACAGCTAATTCCGCCCGGTTTGTCCCTTCTTGTGGATAAAAAAGCCCTGGTGCACGGCCATTGGTTATACCTGATGCATAAATAGTCTCAATAGGATTCCAGAACCATTGGTTAGGTAGCACATCCAAAAAAGAAGACACAAATAAATGGCTATTGATAACCCTGTCTACTGGCGTGATACCTGTAACACTAACACCACTTGGAAAGCCGGAATATAAATTGCTGTTTGGATTGCTATTGGCATTAAAGTGAGTATTTTGAGTTACACCTGGATAGGGGTCTCCCATATCGCCACGGTTTTCACTCGTGATATTCAATTGTCGTAAACCATCCGCCTGGATCAAATCTACCAAGCGATGATTTTGGTCAGAATTAGCAAAATTATTATAAATAACGCTTTCATCAATCCGCCAAATCAATAAGCCAAATCCCGGCAAGCCAACGTCATATCCTATCGGTTGTCGATTTTCGATCAAGAAGTATTCACCAATCCCTGAACGCTCATACCATACCCAATCAACGCCATTAGGATTTTCGCGAAGTTGATATACCACACCGCTATCTACGATAGGTGGGATGCTGATGTTTAGCGTCGATGCGGTAATATGGACGGGGTCAAGCCAACCTTGATACAAACGACTCCATGCCGTGGGATAAGCGGGTGAATCGCCATAAAAAGGCGCATTAGGCACACTCCGGTTCCACATTCCGTAGCCCATTAAACCCCAATTTCCTATTCCAGGTGTATCTGCTTCGTCCATACTATTAGGATTAAAGGTGTCATACAAATCAGGCCATTGTAAATCGTGTCCCAACTCGTGGGCGATGATACCTATGGTTGCAGGATGCGGATTTTCCTCACCAATTTCACAGTGCATCTCCCCAAATTCTGTGTAGCCACCCCCACCCTGGTACGAAGCCACTTTTACTCCATCGACTGTAGGAGCATCAACGTAAACGTAATCCAAATAATATTGATGCGCATACACACTTGGGGAACACGTCACTGCCCCTCCATAGGCATACTCATAACCAGCGACGACTACCATTATATGTAATTCTTCATAGGATATATACCCATCTGAATTAGTATCATAATAAGAATAATTTACTGATGGGTCTGAGGCTAAAATCGCCTTCCTCACAATGTCAAGGTTCGTACTCCCTACATTTTTTGCTGGATTTGGATGAGCATCGCCTAAATTGAGCCATCCAACCACACCATTATTTGGTGTTCCTGACTCTTCCATAGCTGGCTCTAATGTTAGACGACCAAAAGAAGCCTCATAATAATAGTGTCCAACACTACCAGTCGGGGAAAATAACTTTTCATACCATTCGCCCTCAGTTGTCTGAGAACGGCTGTTTTCATATTCNACTAAAAGGAGGAGAATTGGTTGAACATCAGCAACTCTATCAGAACTTTGAATTGATCTGTTAGATCCCACCAGAGGATTCTCGTGATGTAACTCATTTGAGATGCTCGGTCTGAAATGTTTTGGNAGGTCAGAAGGGTCGTCATGACCAACAATTAGAGNTTTGCTTTCTTTTGTTAATGTGCTATCGCGATCTTTATTATCTGGTTGGGCATATACCCAAAACTCATCCTCTGGCTGAATTTCAATGGTGTATCCATCAAGCGTTTCCATGCCATTTAACCATTCGTCACCCCAGGCAATAGCTTCAAAACTAGTGCCATCAGGTTGGGATAGAGTGACAACATTTGGTGCAGTTGGCGCAGCCAGGACAACANTTTCAGAAAAAACAAAAAAAATTACTAGAGCACCAAAACCAAAAATGTGTAAGAATATTTTTTTTAGAACTTCATGAAAAAACATAGAACACTCCTCTTGAAATTATAACATTTGAGATTATTTTCGCTAGTCTTTTAATATAATTGAATGAACGGATATTATAAAAACAAAATTGTATTTGCATACCAAACATTAAAAGGAGAAAATTTAGAGAAAATCAAAAAGGTTTTTCTAAATTATTTTTAATCTTCAGATCTCCGATTTGTATTGATGAATTCATCCCACGCTTTGAGAAATTGATGTCCCCTGAATTTTTGCGCATATTCAGTCATTTTAACACTGTAAGTTTCCCAATTTTGGAAAATCTGTGTAATTTTCTTCTTCGCAGTTTGCAAATCCCCTAAAGGATATAAAAATTTTTCATCGTCTTCAAGCAACTCTTCGTGAGCTGGAATTTTAGACACCAATACTGGGACACCGCCACACATAAATTCAGCAACACTTAATCCAAATGATTCGCCCTTAGATGGTGAGATGAATACGCCTTTGTGAGCTTTGACCAGATTAATTAAATAGGTCGCATGATCAAATTCAATGCCAGACCTAAGTAACGATTTTGCCAATAAACCATCTTTCTCCAAGGACTTTAGAATTTTTTTATCATCTGCACCATTTCCGATAATAATAAACATCTTATCAGGGTCATTAGAAAAATAGGAAAAGATTCTTAAGGCCTCATCATAATTTTTCCAAGAATCCAATCGACCAAAGTATGTGATGGGACGTTTAACAAAATATATTTCTGCATGCGAGTCAAAAGAATAAAAATTTTCTGGCACTGGGTTTGGAATTACAAAAACCGGCGGTAATTGAGAAAACTCATCAAGGATTAATGATCTAAATGATTTTGATGGAACAATTATCCCTTGAATATTTTCGGGAATATTTCCTAAATACTGGCGGTTTTCTATGTATGAAGTATGGCATTCAATAAAAACGTTGTCTACATTTTGAATTTGACCAAATACTTGGGGCGTATCAATGATAAAAATATAATCATAGGCATCATAATTAAGATTAGTGCTATTGGAAATAAGAAAAGCTTTTAGATGATTATTAAGACCATGTTCAGAGATGTAATCCTGAAAAGATTTCAATGCGCCTGAGTCATGTAAATATCCTACTGATAGGTGAACATTGTAATCGGAGGTCTTGAAGGCCTGGGCTCGATTTAATACCACTCGTTCAACACCCCCAAATGTGCAATACTGATAGATTATAAGGACATCCATGCTTTATCCTCCAAAAGTTCCAATAATTTGGAAAATCTTGATTCCCAGGTAAAGGACTCTAGATGAGTGTCGTTGTGTTCCTCAGCACAGTTTTCACGTAAGGCCAATAAAACCTCAATAAATTGATTGGCATTTGAGACAACAGAAACGCCGGGCATATTCTTTAAATGGGGAATGCCTTTAACAATAACAGGTAAACCAAAGTACAAATACTCATAAATTTTTATTGGGTCAACAGCCTCACATAAAATGCTTGATTTGAAAGGGATCATTGCTAGATCCCAGTTTTTCACATATTGATGAAGGTCCCCTGGTTGAATCTTGCCATGAAAATTGACATTCTCAAGGTATTGACCTAGAACCTTCTCCAAATTTGGTTCTCCATATCCAATTAAGTCAACGTGTAATTCTATATTTTGCAGTTCTGCTACAGCCATAATTTCTTTTACGAAAGAATAATCAAACCAGGCAGGGGTGAGGTGACCAAAATAACCTAAATTAATTGATGAATGCATAAATTTTCTTTGGGCAATATTTTGGTAAGGTCCTAAAATTGATGGCGAAAAACCATTTGGGATTAAGTTTATATCATTACGAAGGTTTGAAAATTTTTTGACGAGGGGTTGAGAAACTGCAGTGATAAGATTCGAATTGACCACTAGAGATTCTTCAATAGGTTTCCGATACCATATTGCTTGATCGACTTTATGAAATTCTTCCCACTCATCGATGATCTCATAAACAATACCAAAATCCTTATTTCTTAGCCATATCGCTGCATTCAAAAACTCGGGATGCGGAAATTCAGCCACAAAATACCGCTTTTTACTATTTAGTTTTTCTAATGATTGATAGGCTTCGAAAAAATAATTAGATGGTAGCTGAAAGATATTCTTCATCATTTCACCAGGTGGTGCTTCACTTTCATCATGCCATACCCAAGCAACAAAGATAACAATCCATCCACGCTCAGCTAAGTATTTCGCCAAATTAATGACCCGCTGATTGTACAACTCGTCAAATTTGAAAGCACTTGTTAAAACAAAGACGCCTTTAGAACCAATCAGATTGATTTTTTCGACAAGAGAATGAATTGAACTACTGGCTCTTTCATTGAGTGCCAGATCATCTTCTAAAAGCTCAATTTTAGGGTGAAAAAATTTACGAATTGCCTTGGTAAAGCCTTTTTCCTTTATTGAAACAGCAAAATTGAAAGGATACTTTAAAAATGTTGCGTCACGAATATGGTAATAACGCTGTCCCAACTTCCACACATTGGTTGATTGGATTGCATTGAGTTGTGTATTCAGTCGTTCTATCTCAACAAATAATTGAGACCTCTCCTCTTGTAATCGGTCCACTCGATACTTTTCTTCGGCTAATCTCGAATTTAATTCCCATACCCGTTCCTGCAATTGATCCTTTTCGGCTTTTAATTTTGCACTTTTTTCATCAATTCTTATCATTAGCTTGACCTGATCCAATACAAATTTTTGAGAGAATTGCAAAGGTTTTTTATCCACACTAGATAGAAGTGAAAGGGCAAGACGAGCATGTTCTTTTGATTGCTTTACTAAAGATTGCGCTATTGNTTGAATTTTATTGCTTATTTCATTATGATGATCCCAAACAAATTGAATTTGNTCTCTAAACCTTTGTGGATTTANCTTAAGGTTTAAGTTACAAAGCTCTTCTAGANCAACCATCTCCATCACAGAACGAACTTTTGACGCATAGGAGAGCGCGATCACTGGGGTATGGGCATTAATCGACATAACAACCGAATGCATTCGCATGCCTATTGTGACTTTGCACATTTTTAATAAAGCCTGAGTCACTCTAGGGGATAAGGGATCATCAATTAGTGAAATCCGATCGGATAACCCAATTTGATCTGCAAACTTAGTGAGAATATTTACATCATCACTAATCGCGATGTCTTCTATACTCTGAAATGGAATTAATAATAAATCCGCATCGGGATTATCCAATAAGAAATATTTAACACCCTCCGCTACATTCAATAGCCAAGTATCTAAGGGACCATCAAAATCCCAGTAACGAAGCGATACGCCAATTAAGGGTCTAATGTTATCGATGTGATGTTGGTTAAAGATCTCAACAGCCTTAGTTTCATCATCAGATGAGGTTGTTAACGAAAAAACAGGGTCCGGATAAACAGAAAATTGCTTCAGCCCGGAATCATCCTCCTTTACCCCGATATCTTTCAATAAATCGTATGAGATCTTATCTCGGACTGTAGCAATTTTGCATCTCTGAAAAGTCAATCGGGTGTGTTCTCGAGCTAATTGATTATTAAGGGGGCCAACCCCAACTCCGTAGATCATACAAGGAATATTTAAGATTTTTGCCAACAACGGTAGACTACCATATTGGGTTATGTCCCATGCAGATTTACGCAGATATGTTTCCGGGTCAATACCCCAATAATCAAAAAATAATCCCCCTCCCCCAAGGATGACTAAATCAATATTTTTGATGATTTCCACCAAGGTTTCGAGATCTTTCCAGTGGATAGACTCAACATCAAATTCTTTACTGGTACTCTCAGGATCCCATGATAAGACAATCAGGGACAGGTCAGCTGGGTTCTGATGCTGTGACCGCAATTCATGCACAATCGAATCGAGGATAGCTTCATCCCCGATATTCCCAGCACCATAATATCCACCTATCAAGATTGTTGGCATTGCACACTCCAAAGGTTAATTATTTTTACAAGAATCATTATCAAGAGCAAATTGGATTATAACATGAGAAATTTAACCAAAACAGTCTTGGGGATTATTTATCAGTTTGTAGCAGCTTGTAGCAGCTTCTGAATTTCTCTTTCCACCATCTCACCCCGCTTATCCCATGTATTTGCCCTGGCAAATACAAACCGCTTCTCAAGCAAAGAGTCCCTTTTCTCTTCCGAAAGGCTTTCCAATATGGCCGCTTCCCATTCGTCTCGCGTTTCTGCCAATCGCACATAGTCATCATA
>JGI24025J20009_10002355_pt1 | contig 13633 bp, 14 predicted proteins | sample Cruoilmetagenom3_FD_20009 | JGI IMG/M metagenome (IMG submission 20009)
TTGAAATATAATAGGGAGACTTATATTTTTTAAAAAAAGCAGGACTTTATAATTTATGGCGTATTATATATTAAAATACTTTTTAATAAATACCATAATCTGTATGATGGCAACAGGAGAGACCTTTTCTTCTATTTTAAAAAAGGAGCCGAAGAGGAAAGATACCAAATGTATCCAAACTTTTAGGCAAAAGGATAGAGTAAGAGAGTAATATAATTACCAAGGAGAGGTAGCCTAACAATGATGGTTAAAACAATGAGCGATTCTAAGAGAATTAAAGAAAAAATACACTTTTATGTGTCTGGATTAACGGGGGCAGACCAAAATATTTATTATTTTTATATTTTTTTTAAAAAAAAAGAGGATTTTTAGAAGTGATATTGTATTGTATAAATAAGTATCTATAAAGATTGATAATAGAAAAGTTATTTTATTTATTACAAGTATCGTAATATAATTCTAATAATTTATAAAGATATTTTTCTCATTAATAAATAAAGGAGGATAAATGAGATGAAAAGGATTTTATCTAATTTTGTTATTCTTATTGTCTTGGCGTTGCTACTACTTTTTGGTTTAACTTCTTGTACTAGCGTTACTACACCCGAAACCGGAATTGTAACTATCGATTTAGGTATAGTGTCTGCGATAGGAGTAGACCTGGAGCGTCCATTAGATAATTATTATATTTATTTAAATGGTATATATCAAGACACGATGATCGCTTCAGGGTCTCTAACTATTCCGGATGTTCCTATTGGAGTTCATAGTTTTGAGGCCAATAATTATCTAATTGCGGGTGATTCTGTTGATCTTTGTGATAATGGAGATACCGGGAAAGAGGTAAAACTTCCAGTGAACGGTTATAGCCATTGTTCCGGTATAGTAACTTATGAAGTCAAACTTGGCGTTAATTATGTAACCATTCCTGTTTACTGTTATCCAATAATAACAATAGAATAGTATGTTAAACTTGAGTAAGAAGAATAAAATGAGAGGGAATAGTATTTTAACGATGCAAATATCCCATAAAAAGAGATAATTCTTAGGTCCTAGAACTTTATCATTTAATACTGTCTTTACCCATTAAATTACGAAAGGAGGTGTATTTAATATGAAAGGTAAATTTTTTGTACTATTTTTTATTGTCTTGTTGATGACAGTAATGGCATTGGTAGCTTGTACCCCAAGTGTTCCTTTACCTGACCTGGTACCTGCGAATCCCCCCGGAATGGCCGGCTATTGTAATGTTGATGATTTAAATAATTTAATAGTTTATGTGAAAAATCAAGGTGAAGCGGATGCTCCAGTATCTTGGGTAAAAGTACAATTTTATTTAACGGCCGGAGTCCAAGAATTTTCTAGTGCAATTGTTGCTATCCCTGCAGGAGAGACAAAATCGGTATCCTTTGCAATTCCTTCTGGTTGTTTTAACCCTGATTGCGGTTTTACCATCACCGTTGATAGCACGGAAAATATTGTTGAATCTGCCGAGTTGAATAATACCGTTAATGGCAATTGCATCGGATAATCCATATTTAAAAATTTAAAATAATAAGTTAATAATCTATCAGAAATAAGAAAAATATTTAATTACGCAATGCGGAAATATTTTTTTAAAAGCTCGGCGGTTTAAAACCGCTGAGCTTTTAATTTATTATTTTTACTAAATTTTGCGCTGGGGAAGACTTGCTGATTTTTTTACAACCTTATGTTAGTTGAGACTTTACCCAGAGCATTTACAGGCATAAACCGAAGAAGAATTAATATTTATTTGCCTTGATATTATATTATTCTCTCAAAAAGTTTTTCAAGATAAATTGACTTCATTTGTTTACTGGCCATCATTTGTTTTATAGGGGGAAGTTTAAGAATAACTCCAAGGACGGCAGACATTGCTCTATGGCTGCCAAAAGCCTGATTGTCAAATATAAGTTCCTGTAGTTTCCCCTTGTCTATCGCCATCAAGACAATCCGGTGGACCGAATTAACCGGTGTTATAACCTGCTCCTTACGCCTTTCAAGTGTAATGCTTTTATTAGAACATGCCTTAACGCAAATCCCGCATCCCAGACATATTTCTTCATTTATTTTGACTTTTTTAGACTTATTGTTTGTTTCATCATCATTCGAAACCCACTCTATAGCTTCAATGGGACACGTTTTTACACATTTTCCACAACCAATGCATTTATCTTCATCAATTTTTGGAATGAAGGAAGTAGTCTGGACCGGGTGAAGCATCCCGAATCTTTTTGCTGCTACCAGGAATTCGCAGCAGCAACCACAGCAGTTACATATAAAACTGACATTATTTTTGACATTTTCCCCACACTGAACAAGATTATAATCATAAGCTTTATGTAACAGCTCCATACATTCTGAGGATTCTACTCTTCGGGCATAATTATGTCTTATTAAAGATTTGGCGACATTATTAAAAGTCATACAGATATCCTTGGGAGCATCGCATGCCTTTCCTAAATGGGCCATTTTATGACGACAATAACACATGCTGATTCCTATATGTGATGCGGTTTTTATAATGTTACTTGCCTTTTCATAGTCCAGGATGGAAACCAGGTTGTCCTTGGATAGAACTTCCTCCTGCACGAAAGTTCTTCCCAATAAGGTCTCGCTGCCTAAAAATAAATCCTTAACAAAATCTTCCTCTACGTTGAGATACTGGTAAAAGAGTTCCGAAAGAAGCTTTTGATCTATATCTTTTCTTGTTCTCATAAGGGAGAATTCAAAGAACCCGGCCATTGGTGGCGGAAGGGTGTATTTTTTAATTCCGTTATGTTCGGAATCCATGAGGATTGCCTTGCCGGCTAATTCATCCAATACTTTTCGGGTGTTAACTCTATCTAATTTCCATATCCGGCTTGCTGTACTAATGGTGAATGGTTTTATAGGAAGTTGAGAGACCAGTTCTGCATCTTTTTCATTGAAAAGAATACTCAATATTTTGTATAAAGTCTCAGAAGGGGGAGCACCCTGGGGGAATCTATTTAATCTTTCCTCCAGTTTTTTATAAGCTGTTTTTCCAATCATATGTGACATTATTTCACCTGCCCGAAGATTGTTTCTTACATTTTACCATAAATTTTTTGTTTTAAGAAAGGGTATAAATTAAATGACATGAAACCCTTCATTTACAAAGGTTTCAAAGAAATATTGCGATAAAGACGTTTTTTCAGGTTGGTTAAGATAGATTGGTCATATTTTTTAAAATAAGTGCTTAAACAACTGTAAATTAAACTTCCTCCGAAACCTTTTGTTTATAAGGTTTTCAAGGAGTTATTTTCTTAGTTTTCATATATTTTGCTTATAGAAATAATTTTCTAACTATTCAGGGAGAATCTTTCAGGTAAATGGGCAGAGTAAGTGAGTAATCTAATATTTTTTACACTGTTTTTTTATTTATATCATTTTTAAAAATTATTATTAAAAATGATATTGTATATCTATCAATTATGTTGCAAAATAAAGAGGTGATAGTTCAAAATTCGTTGAAATTTTATTATGTCGGGAGATATAAAGTGAAAAAATATTATACTATTTTTTTCTTATTAACATTTTTTATTATTATTTTTACATTTTCTGCATTTGCTGAACTTGTTCGAGTAACTTCAGAATATGCCAACATTAGACCTATACCGGATACCAAATCAGTCATAATCGGTGAGGCATTTGAGAATGATATCTTCAGATACGAAGGCGAAGAAGATGAGTGGATCAAAATAAACATGTTTTCCGGTGAACATCGTTATGTTCACCATAGCCTGGTCAAAGTTATTGATGATAATCTATCAGTTCCCTTTTTAAAGGATATCTGCCAAAGCTTGATGAAAAGATTGGAAGAAGCCGAGGAGAGATCCATACTTGCATCAAATCATAAATATCCCTTAAGTAATGCTAAAAATAAGGAAAATAATAGTGAATTTCAAAAGATACTGATTGACCGTTATATTCTGGAGATTTTCCAGGAATATCATCTCCAACCGGCTGTCTATAAAACAGTTCTATCACATTGTATGGAAGAAACGAAGGGTAAAATCGAGCAAAATCCAATAATGAAGAAAGAATCATCTGAAGTTAATAATGAAAAAAATAATTCAAGCTCTGATGAATTAACTGAAGAAATAAAAAAAGAAATATTCAAGGAAATGATGAGATGTGAGGATTGGGCTGATATAGAANCGATGCAATATTACTTTCCGGGATGTGAAGATTGTACTAATTTTATTGAAGCTGATATTGATAAATATATAGATAAATTCACGGAGTTAACAGATAGTTGTAAAAAAAACATAAGAGAAAAATATAATATCACTGAAGAGATAATGTTAAAAATATCATCTGAAGCATTAAAAAAAGGATGGGTAAGGCCGGAAGTACTTCCTATTCCGAGTTGTTGTAGATAATTTAAATAAATAATTGGTCTGATGATTTGACAAATAATTTTATTTTTTTTATAATTATAACAGTATAAAAATTATATAGGAGGGTATATAAAATGAAATTTAAAAAATTGTTTGTTTTGATGGCTGTTACTATTTTAACTCTTTGCTTAGGTCTTACAATTGAAGCGAAACAGGTAGAACTTAATGTTGGAACCGCAGGTATGGGAGGGGCGTATTATCCCATGGGCCAAGGACTTGGTAATCTTGTTACTGATTATGTCGAAGATGTTTCTATGGTTCCTGTAGTTACTGGAGGCTCGGTGGCAAATCCCCGATTGGCTTCTGACGGTGAGATAGATTTTGGATTAACTAATGCAAATTTAGCCTACTTTGGTTATCTAGGAGAAGGGAAGTATGATAAAAAATTAAATATTTCTGCAGTTGTTCCCTTACATCCAAGCTTGTTACACATAATTACCCTGGCAGGGTCTCCTATAAATTCCTTTACAGACATTAAAGGGAAAAAGGTAGGGGTAGGTACTGCAGGCGGTGGCACGATAGCGTTTATCAAGAATCTTTTAAAAGACTATGAAATGAATATAGAAGAAATAACTCCAAGTTTCTTGTCTTATGCAGATGAATTTACACAATTAGGCGATAAAAATTTAGATATATGTTTCATGTTGGCAGGATATCCTGCATCAGCAGCAACTCAAATAGCCGCTACTCATAAAATAAAATTTATCGATTTAGAGGATGAGCATTTTGTCAGTCTAATAAAAGAATATCCCTACTACACAAAGATAGTTGTTCCAAAAGATGTATATAAATTAGAGAAAGATGCACAAGCTATAGGAGTACCGAATGTATTAATTGTAAATAATGATTTGGATGAAGAGTTGGTTTACCAGGTAACCAAAGCAATAGTTGAAAATCTGGATGAATTAAGAGAAACCAATGCTACGGCAATACAGATTGACTTAAACAAGGCAAAAGGAATTCCTATACCTTTTCATCCTGGAGCAGAAAGATATCTAAAAGAAGTTGGGATTTTAGATTAATAAAATTATATTATAGTATTTCCAGTGAAGATTTAAATCTAATAGCCAGGGTGAATCCATCACGTCTTTTAGGAATAAATTAATCTATGAAGGTATCACCCTTTGAAGAAACTTTTTATTTAGTTTGATAGTTACTTGTGTGTTTTACAAATATACAAGTAACTATCATTTTATAAACTCAAAATTCTTTTATTTAGAATTGACTAAATAAATTTTTTTACTTAATCAGAAAACCGACGTTATCAAGGAGTTAACAGTGAGTTTAGATTTTCATCAAATTATAAAAAAAATTGTTTTTATTTTAGCAGTAATAACCGGACTATTTCATCTCTTTAATTTATCAGGAATATTAGTGCTCTCTACACAAATTATTAGAATAATTCATTTAATGGTAATGCTTTCTATCGTTTTTTTAAATATTTCTTCTAAAATTCAAAAAAAAGAAAATTGGATGTCCGGTCTTTTTAGAATAGTTGCAAGTATTACTTCTATTGCTTCAGGTGTATATATGCTTACCAGGTGGAAAGAGATTGCGATGAGCGGCGGGGTAACCAATGTTACAGATTCCATTGTTGGAATAATAATGTTGATTATAATAATTGAGGCTACCAGAAGGTCGGTAGGAAATATTCTTGCAATTATTGTCGTTATATTTTTAACTTATCCATTTATAGGTTCTTATTTACCAGGGATATTTCATGCAAGAACTTATAGTTTGCAAAGAGTGGCTTCCTTTTTATTTGCTTCCGGTCAGGGAATTTATGGAATTCCCATAGGTGTTTCTGCTACTTATATTGTTATATTCTGTCTTTACGGTGCATTTTTAAAAGAATTTGGAGCGGGTGATTTTTTACATAATTTATCCACTGCTTTAACGAAAGGTTTAATTGCTGCCACTGCCAAGACAACAGTAATTTTTAGTACTTTGGTAGGAATGATTTCCGGTTCTGCCGCCGGAAATGTTGCGGTAAGCGGTACTTTTACCATCCCTATGATGAAAAAGGATGGCTATAAAAGTCATGAAGCCGGAGCTATTGCTGCAGTTGCAGCTACAGGAGGGCAAATAATGCCCCCGGTCATGGGAGCAGCTGCTTTTATCATGGCAGAAATAATCGGCAGACCTTATCTTGATATAATGAAAGCGGGGATAATCCCTGCTCTATTATTCTTTTCTTCCATATTTATTGTTGTACATCTGGAAGCATTAAAACAGGGCAATCTAAGAAAAGAAAAAATTAAAGATAGAAAAGTGCTTACTTTTAGTGCGGTATTAAGAGAAGGTTGGCACAATTTACTTCCCATCGCTGCTTTAATATATATGTTGATTAACGGTAATTCACCTGTTAAATCCGCATTTTATTCTATCATGATTTTACTAATAGTATCTTTGATTAATTTTATTTTGAAAAGAAATTTTTCTTTAACTAATTTCATAAAAATGATAATTAATTCTTTAGAAAAAGGAATTTTAAGTGCAGTTCCAATTGCAATTGCCTGTGCTTCTGCCGGAATTATAGCCGGTATTCTTTCAATGACAGGATTAGGTTCAAAGTTTTCTTCATTAATAGTCCACATGTCTTATGGTATCCCTTTAATNGCTTTNATNNTNACCATGNTAGCNTCTATAATATTGGGNATGGGATTACCTACAACNGCTGCTTANCTGGTTTTGGCTACNGTAGTTGCCCCGGCACTGGTAAAACTTGGCGTGCCTCTATTAACAGCACACATGTTTGTATTCTTTTTTGGCTGTATTTCTACTATAACTCCGCCGGTAGCCTTAGCTTCATATGTGGCAGCAGGTATAGCAAATGCAAATATTAATAAATTAAGCTGGACTGCATTCAGGTTTGGATTAACCAGTTTTGTATTGCCTTATATGTTCTTTTGGGGACCGGCTCTTCTTTTGCAGGGTTCCTGGTTGGAAATATTATATACCGTGATTATTGCATTAGTAGGAGTATTTTCTATTGCTTCGGGAATAGTTGGTTTTTTAAGAATTAGATTAAGTATGTTTATTAGAGCAGTCCTCTTTATTGCAGGATGCCTGATGATGTATCAAGGAATATTAACTGATATTATTGGAGTGACAATTTTNACCTTNATTTATATNATTAATAATAGGATTTTTAAAAATAATTTAATTAAAGAACAAAATATATGATAAATACATTAATTAATCATAAAAAAGGAGTTTAAATTGGTAAAACCAATAAAAAAAATTAATGTAGCTGAACAAGCTATTGACAAAATCTATGAGTTGGTAAAAGAAAATAATCTTAAAGTAGGCGATAAACTCCCACCGGAAAGAGAATTGGTAAAAATATTAGAAATTAGTAGGTCTTCTTTAAGGGAAGCAATTAGAGCATTAGAGATGATCGGAGTAGTTAATGTTACCCAGGGAAGGGGTATGGTCATCCAAAATACCAAAATATCGAATTCTATAATTAAACCTTTGGCTTTTTCAATAATCCTGAAATAAAAATACTTTTTTAGAACTTTTTGAAGCNCGGAAATTAATTGAGGTTGAATGTGCCGGTTTAGCTGCGGAAAGAATTACAATATCAGAATTAAGAAAAATTAAAGAAATATATAATCTATTATTAAAACATCAGCATAATAGAGAAAAATCCATTAAATATGAAATCAAATTACATGAAGAGATTACGGAAATTGCAAAAAATAATGTCTTGGGAGATATTTTATCTTCCATTAAAAAACTATTAAGAGAAAGCAGGGATACTACAGTTCCTTCGCAGGGAGTAACTTTGAAAACAATAAATTGCCATGAAAAACTTATCCAGGCATTTGAAGTAAAAGATGCCGGTAAAGCAAGAAAATTAATGTTTGAACATTTAGATATAGTAAGTAAACGTTTAAAAAAATCTTATGATACTGCGTAACTTAAAAATAGAAGAATAATTAAATAAGGAGAAAAATTATGACAGATTATATAAAAAATAAAGATAAATGGTTGCAGGAAGGCAAATGGTGGATTAGTCCTTACAATTTTTCAGAAGAGGTTGTGGGAAGTTTTGACTTGCCTCAAAAAGTTCAAATCCACGATGCCACTCTAAGGGATGGAGAGCAGACTCCCGGTGTAGTATTTCGCAAAGAAGATAAAGTAAGAATTGCAAAGGGATTGGATGAAGTTGGGGTAGAACGAATTGAGGCAGGAATGCCGGCGGTGTCAAGTGAAGATTTTGAAGCCATTAAAGAAATAAGTAAATTAGGTTTAAAATCAAAAATATTTACTTTTGCCCGTGCATTAAAATCCGATATTGATAGTGCGGTGGAATGCGGAGCTAATGGAGTGGTCATTGAAATTCCTATTGGTTATCCAAAACTGAAATATCAATTTGGATGGAGCTGGGAAGATGTGCTTAAAAAAAGCATAGATGTAATTAATTATGCTAAAGAACGTAAATTATATGCAGTCTATTTTCCCTATGACACTACCCGCGCNAGAGAGGAAGATTTGGATAATTTATTTACCGGGATAATGAAATATTCTTCACCTGATTCTATAGGAATAGTTGACACGATGGGATGTGCTCTTCCGGAAGCCATTCAATATTTAGTTAGAAAAGCAAAAAAACTTACCGGTCTGCCTATCGAGGTTCATACCCATAATGATTTCGGCATGGGAGTAGCTACTGAGTTAGCTGCGGTTATTGCCGGAGCCGAAGTAGTTCATAGTTGCATAAATGGTCTGGGAGAACGGACTGGAAATGCAGCTTTAGAAGAGTTGATGATGGGTTTGCATGTTTTATTGGGAATAGATACGCCATATAAATTTGATAAAATCACCAAACTTGCCGAATTAGCTGAAGAGATAAGCGGAATAAAAATTCCAAGGAATAAACCTGTTACAGGTGAAGGGAATTTTACCCGGGAATCGGGGATTGGAGTGGATCTGGTCATTAAGACTCCTTTGGCAATGTTTGCCACAGATCCTAAATTTACCGGACGTGAAGGAAAGATAGTATTAGGGAAAAAGAGTGGTAAGCTTTCGGTTAAATATTATTTGGAAAAATTAGGAATTGAAAACATAAGCGAAAAGCAAACAATGGAAATAGTAAAAAAGGTTAAAAAAATGGGAATTAATAAAAGAGCCTTACTGAATGAGGAAGAATTTAAAAACATCGTAAAAGAAGTATCTGGTTAAGGTAAAATAAATAGAGTATTTTGCTATTTATTCTAAAAGGAGAATAAAAGATGAAAGGATATACTGGAAAAATATTACGAATTGATTTATCTGTAAATGAAATATCTACTGCTTCGGCCACTTCATACAATGAAAATTTTATTGGGGGGCGAGGAGTAGGAGCTTCGATATTATTTAATCATGTTTCTCCTGAAATTCCCCCTTTGAACCCTAAAAACTTATTAATTTTTGGTACAGGTCCTCTTACCGGAACCGCCGCTCCTTCTTCGGGAAGATTAACACTGGTTACTAAGAATGTAGTTTCAGGGGGAATGGCTTATTCTAATGGTGGTGGATACTTTGCTCCTGAACTAAAGTATGCAGGATATGACCATTTGATTGTTTCCGGCAAAGCGAATAATCCTGTTTACTTATTAATTAATGAAGGGAAAGTGAGCATAGAAGATGCGACATTTATTTGGGGTAAAGATGTTTGGGAAACAGAAGATATTATTAAAAATCGTTTTTTAGGCCAAGACATACAGGTCTTATCGATTGGACCGGCAGGAGAAAATCTTTCGAAGACCGCTTGCATTATGATAAATAAAGCTCGAGCCTTGGGTTTTGGGGGTTGCGGAGCAATAATGGGGTCAAAGAACCTTAAAGCCATCGTAGTGAAAGGTGAACAACCGGTAGAGGCAGCCGATCCCGACAGTTTTATGAAGGAATGTCAAAATAGTTTTAAAAAAATGGAAAAATCTATTGGAACAACTTTGCTTCGTCAGGGTGGAACTATTGCAAAAATTAATCCTAAGTTTCCATTACCCGTTAGAAATTATCAGGATGGAAATTGGGGAGATGAAGCTCTAAAGGTCAAGGAAAATGTTTTTAAAAAATTATATGAAACCAAAAGGTCAGCATGTTTCAATTGTCCCTTGAGTTGCAGCCATTTTTATTCTATTAAAGATGGAAAATATGCCGGGCTTGAATGCGAAGGTGTACAAATAAATGGCGTAAGAGGATTCGGTTCAAACCTGGATGTACCTGATCCTGCTTTTATCCTGGCATGTAATTCGTTATGCAACAAATTGGGATTGCATATTGATGAGATCAGTGCCACTTTATGTTGGGCTTTTGAATGCTTTGAAAAAAAGATTTTGACCACAAAAGATACGGATGAATTGGAATTAAACTGGGGTAATCAGGATGCCGCTTTAAAGCTTATAGAAAAAATTGCCTATAGAGATGGCTTTGGGGATACTCTTGCAGAGGGAGTATCGCTTGCAGCAAAAATTGTTGGCAGGAATTCTCAAAAGTATGCCATGTCTATCAAGGGAACCGGAATAAATGAAGGAGGCATACGAATTAAAAGAGCCTGGGCACTTGGAATTGCCACAAGTACCCGGGGTGGCGGCCATCTATGTGGTTCACCTAATAGTGAAGGGGTAAAAAATATCACACCGGAAGTAAGTCAGGAAAGATATGGTGTATCTACCGCCGGTAATCCTGTAACTTATGAAGGAAAAGCACAGCTCGTAGTGTGGTTTGAAAAATTTAAGGCAGTGGTTGATTCACTGGGTGTGTGTTATTTTACGAGCTATTGGCAGAATAACTTATTGGGTCCTGATGATTACGCAAAACTTTATTCTAAATTCACAGGTAGAAAAATAAATAAAGAACAGCTTTTTAAGATAGGAGAGAAAATTTTAAATATAGAGAAGGCTTACAATACCCTTTCCGTAGGTTATAATCGTGAAGATGATTGGCCCCCGGAAAGATTTATGAATGAACCAGTAAAATCCGGACCATTTAAAGGCGAATATATAGATAAAAATTCCTGGAATAAGTTATTGGATGAGTATTATAACCTGAAAGGATGGGATGTAAAATCAGGATGGCAAACAGATAAATGCCTTGAAGACCTGGAACTGCCAGAAATAAAAAGGCAACTGGAGAAGGCCGGGAGGTTAATAAAAAAAGATGAATAAAAAAGATTCAAAAATAAAAAAATCTTACGAAAGACCTGAGAGAGAATTATTAAATATGGATTTATCTAAATGCACAGGATGCAGAAGCTGTGAAATTGCCTGTTCTTTTCATCATCATAAAAATTTTAGCCTTGCCAACTCAAGCATTAAAATATTTCGAGATAATAAGAACGGTGAAATCGAATACTTTTTTAAAGATACATGTGATTTGTGTGAAAACGAAAAGATTCCTCTTTGCGTTACCGCTTGTTCCGCTGAGGCCTTGTACTTGAAAAAGTAATTTGTAAATATTTTATATTGTACCTATTTTAAAGGAGGTTATAAAGGAGTATGAAAATAAGGAGAATAGTTACTGAAAATAATAAAGATAATCATAGCATGGTGAAATGGGATAATGAGATTGAAGCTCGGCCGGGTCGGCCTGGTTTTGAAAGAGCAGACATATGGGCAACAAAGAGTTTACCTGTTAAATTATCTGATGAAGATCCAGCTAAATGGCAACTTGGAACAAGTATAAGTAATGGTTCAGTTTTTCGATTAATAAAGTATGAACCAGGGGTTTCGGAACGGTGGCATACAACTGATACTATTGATTATGCCATTGTACTTTCGGGAGAAATTTATATGCAATTGGACGAGGAAGAAGTTCATCTTAAAGCAGGAGATGTAATTATTCAAAGGTGTACTAACCATAACTGGGTTAATCGAGGAAAAATAGCATGCGTTATAGCTTTTGTGCTTGTTGCTACCGAAGGTGGAGAATCTACTGGTTGGTAAATTTCTGTAAATGCGATTGATCAATGAATGTAAAATAAAAATTGATATTAAAATAAACTGATCAATCAGGATAGTCAAATTAATTTCTTTATACCAGAGCAAAAACATATAATCAGAAAAACATTTATAGATTTAAAGTGAATTATTCATACCTGACTTTTTTCTTTAGGCCACTGTTTTTTAGGAAAATAATTATAATTAAGGAAATACTGGTTAATTACTGCATTTGGCCATTGGCTGATTATTACCATTTTTTTCTTGGTTAGGAACCTGCGTATTTCAATATATTTGGTAAAGGTGATAAAATCTTTATAACTTCCTACAAATTTTTTAGGCCAGTCCTTAGCTAAGGGATGGTGAGGGTTTTTTATGCTTTTACTTAACTCCTGGTATCTTTGAGTCATGTTCTTTATTTTGATTCTTTCGTTAATTTTTTCAAATATTGCTTCTGGATGTAATTTTTCCCATCTCAAAGGCAATGATCCGTGTTCACCCCATTGCACATTTATCCTGGCCCTTCGGTCGTGAAGATCGGCATCTTTAACTGCTTCTTCTGTGAAGAGAATAGCCTGATGAAAAAAAGTATATACACCGGTTACTTTACCTTTGTTTTTATTATANTCTATCCATANCAGCTCATGATCTGAAGGGTCATTATCTCCCGGATAATCTATATCATCTTCCCAGAAGAGNTTATAGGCNATAATTGGTTTTACCGGATGGATTACTGCTACCAAATCCTTTAGCTTGAAGTATTCTTTGGGATTTACAAAGATTCTGGGAGCATATCTTAGAGAAAGTTTAAAAAATTCTTCGGAAGCTGTTTGAGGAGGATCTAATTTTAATACTATTTCATATTCGCTGCTTGCTTCCATTAATCTTCTCATCAAGTGATAGGCATAACCAAGACGATAGTGATAAAGAATATTTTTTGGGTGTAATTTTAGACCCTTTTTATAATTTTCAATAACTCTATTAAATATTACCGGATTTCTTCCATAGGCCTCATATGTAGATAGAGCTCTATCCCCTTTTTTGAAATAATTTTCTAACATTTTTTATTACCTCTTAATTTTAATAAGGAGGATTTTCTTAATTTCCTGTCCTTTTATTAATTATTCGACATTTTTTTAAAAATTCCTTCTTTCTTTAGTATGACCTTGTGGGTTTATGGCCTTGCCTCTATCCCGTATCCCGTCTATAATAGCCACTTTTTGCTGGCATCTTCTGAATCAGACTACGAGTTAAAGGTCA
>JGI24025J20009_10002356_pt1 | contig 13630 bp, 2 predicted proteins | sample Cruoilmetagenom3_FD_20009 | JGI IMG/M metagenome (IMG submission 20009)
GACACGTCATGGAATAGCGCGAACAGCGCGCCGATACCGAACTGCCATTCAAACCGGATCCAGATGTAGAGCGAAATCGCCAGCATCGCGCCGAGCAAAGCGTAGACCGAGCGTTCACGGAATTCGCCTGCGACCTTCCCGGAAACGGTTTCATTGGCATCACGGCGCACGTTTTCGAATTCAGACTGAATCTGATTGACCACCTGCTCGCCAATGGCGTTGGCGGCCCCGGGCTCATCCTCTGCGCCTTCGGGCAATTGAATGCGGACAGAGACAGAATTGGGTTCGCCAAAGCGCTGGATCGATGGCTCCCCATAGCCCAATGAGCCAAGTTGCTGGCGCAGCTCTGGAATGGGAGCAATTTCGCGATCTTCGAAAGTAACGCGCACTTCCTGACCGCCAGCGAAATCGACGCCGAAATTCAGTCCCTGCGTCAATACCAGCGCCCAACTGGCAATGATCAGCAGGATGCTAACAATGTAGAAGGGCACCCGGAATTTGAGGAACTTGATGTTCGTGTCATCGGGGACGAGTTTGAGCAGTCGCATGATTGTCTCCTTCCCCTAAACGTTCAGTTCGGTGGGACGCTTGGCGCGCAGCCAGCCTGCCACCCACATGCGTGTGAGGAACACGGCGGTGAACACGGTTGTGATCAGGCCGATGATAAGAACGATGGCAAAGCCGCGCACCGGACCAGAGCCAAAGCCGAGCAGCAGCGCACCGGCAATGAAGTTGGTGATGTTCGCGTCATAAATGGCGCGGCTGGCTTCTTTATAGCCATTTTCCACCGCCGCAATCACACGTCGTCCGCGTTTTCGCTCTTCCCTTATGCGCGCGTTGATAAGCACGTTGGCNTCAACCGCTGCACCNACCGTCAGCACAAAACCAGCGATACCGGGCAAAGTCAGNGTTGAATTGATGANCGCCATNATGCCCAGCACCATCAGCACGTTGAGCACCAGCGCTGCGGTGGCGTAGATGCCGAAACGCCCGTAACTGGCGACCATCAACAGGATAACCAGCAACGAACCGACCGCCATGGCAATACCGCCCTTGATGATCGAATCGCGGCCAAGGTCAGGCCCGACAGTCCGCTCCTCGATCACCGTCAGATCGACGGGCAACGCGCCAGAGCGTAGCTGGATGGCCAAGTTGTTGGCAGTTTCGAAAGAAAAACCACCCGAAATCTGTGCCGAACCACCAAGAATGGGTTCATTGAAGTTGGGTGCCGAAATCACTTCATCATCAAGGATGATCGCGAAACGACGGCCGACGTTCTCGGTCGAAAGGATCGCGAAGCGGCGCCCCCCTTCTGCATCGAACTGAATGTTGACCACCGGCTCGTTCGTCTGCGGATCAACACCTTGCTGCGCGCCGGTCAGCCGATCACCGCGGATACCGCCGAGACGCCGCACGGCTTCAAAGCCGCCGGCGTAATCGGAATCCTCGGCGTAAGGCACGATTTCGCTGCCCGGATTGGCAATGCCCTGCGCGATGTCGCTCGGCAGCGCGTTTGGGTCGACCAGTTTGAATTCGAGATTGGCAGTCTGGCCAAGCAGGTCTTTCAAAGCCTGCGGATCTTCAAGGCCCGGCACCTGCACCACAATGCGGCTGTCGCCCTGCCGGATAATCGTAGGTTCTCGCGTACCCAGAGCGTCGATACGGCGGCGCACGACTTCGGTCGCACTTTCCATTGCCCCTTCGACAGCTTCGTCCAAACCCTGCTCAGTCTGCGTCAAGACCATGCGATTGCCATCGACCACGTCGAGCCGCCATTCGGCGATCAGGCCCGTGCCGTTGAGCACATCGCGCAGTTCTTCGCGCGCACGATCAATGTCAGCCGGATTTTCCAGCATGAAAGACAGCCGGTCGTTGAGTGTCGAGACATCGCCAATAATGATGCGCGGCTCGGCATTGGCCATCAGGTCGAGAACCGTCTCCTCGGTCGACTCGAGGCGCTGCTCGGCAACCTGCGCAGGATCAGCTTCCAGCAGGATATGGCTACCGCCAGCGAGGTCGAGGCCGAGATTGATTTCTGCCGAATTTTCGAGAAAATCAGGCTTGCCCACGCCTGACAGCGACAGGATTGATGGCACCGCCGCGAGCGCAAAGCCCAGCGTGATCACCCACAGCGTAATGCGCTTCCAGAGCGGAAAATCGAGCATGGAGAGCGTGCCCCGCCTTGTCTCAGTCGTTAGCCGGCTTGCCGCCGGGCTGCAGGATGTCGCCAATGGTGGATTTCACCACCTTGATGCGGGTGCCCTGCGCGATCTCAACTTCGGCAAATTCGTCATCCACCTTGGTGACCTTGCCGACAATGCCGCCTGCAGTGACGACCTTGTCGTTCTTCTTGAGCGCGCCGATCTTTTGCTGGTGCTCTTTNGCNCGCTTCATCTGCGGGCGGAAAAGCAGGAACCAGAAGATCAGCACCATGCCAATAATCGGCAGGAACTGAACCCATCCCGGCGGAGCATCAGCAGCACCGGCAGCGGCGAGAATTTCAAGCATGTGTTCGATCCATCCGGAACGTTAGAGATAATAATAAAGTGTCGAAATGGTCGGAGCCAAAGCGTACCAAGACGCTTCTTTACCGCTCCCTCCCCGACATATCGGTGCCGCGCCTAGCAGCATTGCAGACAGGTGGCAATTGAGGCGCTTGCTATCAAGCCCCGGCCTTTCTATAGGCGCGCTTCCACTGGTTTCGGGAAGTAGCGCAGCCTGGTAGCGCATCACACTGGGGGTGTGGGGGTCGCAGGTTCGAATCCTGTCTTCCCGACCAGTGGTTTCAACACCTTACATGGCAAACCTCACGGCGGAGCACCCGGCCCCGCCGCTTGATCCTTAGCCGAAGCTGGATTCTATCCAGATCAGCAGATTATCGCCTACAAGATCATTGTCCGGCGAATGGAGACCCAGTGGGTCGCACATCGGATTGGCATAGGCCTGATATTCCGCAACCATGTCGATACGGCCCTGCTCATATGAGAACAGACCCATGTCGGCGAGCTCTCCACGCCATTCCGCATCAAGGAACAGCGCATCGCTGCCGGAGTCGTCATTGCCCTGAGCGGTGAACGACTGTGCGCCAGCGATCGAAGCCGTGATCGAAGCCAGCGGATCGCCGCCGACCCCGCCAGCCACGAAATTGTCGATCAGGTCAAATGAGGATGGCGGCGCGATCGCACCTGCTGGAGCATAGAGGCTCGCAACATCGACGACGGTTCCATCGCCAAATACGAGGAACTCGACTCGGCCCAGAGTATCCGTTCCATCATCGCCGTTCGCGACGCGATCCAGATCTTCGACAGTGATCGTATTGCTGTTGACGATAGTGATCTGATATTCGCTGAAATCGCCATAGAAATAGGCGGTATCACTGCCCTGCGATCCCCAGATCGTGTCATTCCCGGCACCACCCCAGAAATGATCGTCACCCAGTCTGCCACGCAGCAGATCGTCACCTTCTCCGCCCGCAAGATTGTCTGCGCGATAGCCGCCGTCAATATCGTCATCACCGGCTGCACCGAAGATGTAATTGGCCAAGTCTGCATCGCCAGCCAGATATTCGGAGACATCTGTGCCTTGTACCCAGCCTTCGAATTGCGACGTTACCGTCACCACGATGGTTCCATCGGAACTGTCCGTGCCATCCGACACGGTGTAGCCAACAGCAATCTCGCCGGTGAACTCGCCGAGGTTGGAAATGGCGACATTCCCATCTTCGGTGACGGTGGCAAGGAAGCCACTGCCTGCCGCGCCAATGACCTGAGCATCGGTGATTTCGAAATCGTCACCTTCGATATCGCTGTCGTTGGCCAGCAGATCGGCAGCGAGCAGTACGAAGCGCGGCGCTGACCCTGTGGCGGTGTCATCGCCCACGGTCGGTGCGTCATTCACCGGCAGAACCGTGATTGTGAAGCGATCCACACCTTCCAACTCACCATCGCTGGCGACCACACGAAGCTCTATATCGCCATTGAAATCAAGCGGAGCCGTGCCTGTCAACGTGCTCCCATCGAATGACAGATAAGTCGGCAAGACGCTTCCATCGGCGCTTTCGACGCGCAGGGTGAGCATATCGCCATTGTAATCGGTGAAGATGCTTTCAGGAATTGCGATCGAAATCGCCGCCTCTTCGTCGATTACGACATCGGACAGCGGGTTGATCACGCGCGGCGCCTGATTCTGGAACCTGTAGGCTTCGATATCGATGACAGTGCCATCGCCGAAGACGAGGAATTCGACCCGCGAAAGCTGATCTGTGCCGTCATCGCCAGCATGGGCCGCGTCCAGATCTTCCACTGTGATGGTAAGGTCATCGATCAGGGTCAGCGCATAATCTTCAAACCTGCCGTAGTAATAGGCGGTATCGCTGCCATGGCCACCCCAGATCGTGTCGTCGCCGACACCGCCCCAAAGATGGTCATCACGGCCGCGGCCGCGCAGAAGATCATTGCCTTCGCCGCCCGCAAGATTGTCTTCGCGGCGTCCGCCTGAAAGGTCATCTTCCCCTTCGGCTCCGAATATGGAACTGGGCAGGAAGCTATCGCCGTTTATCGCGTCATCGCCACCAGTACCCTGCTGCCAATCAGCAAAGGCAGAGGTAACCGTGATGTCGACGCTGCTATCGACGACTTCTTCTCCGTCGGTCACGCTGTAATCCACCGTGATATCGCCGATGAATTCACCGAGATAGTCAATCACAAGATCGCCATCACCATTGACCGATGCATCTGCCCCGTTGGCGTTTTCTGGCAGGAGCAGAACGGGATTGAGCACTTCAAGCGCATCACCGTCCACATCAGTGTCATTCAACACCAGCTCGCTTGCCAGCACCACCAATTGTGAGCCCGGACCCGTTGTAGTGTCCGCCACGGTGACCGGCGCATCATTGACCGGCAGGAAGGTGATCGTGAACGGATCGGCGGTTTCCCGCTCGCCGTCGCTGGCAATCACTTGCAAGTCGACATCGCCGTTGAAATCCTGCGGCGGCGTTCCCGTCAGTGTCGTGCCATCGAAGGACAGCCACGCCGGAAGCGCACTGCCATCGGCGGCTTCGACACTCAACGTGATCGCCTCACCTTCAGGATCGCGATAATTCGCTGCCGGAATGGTGATCGAAACGTCGGTATCTTCATCCTGCGACGAGTTGCCCAGCGCAACATCGATGATCGGCACAAGATTGGCGACCGGCGTCAGCGTGAGGCTGAACAATTCGGTCACAGCCAGATCGCCATCGCTGGCAATGACCGCGATGGAAAGCACCGTGTCCAATGCTGACGGTACGGTTCCGCTGAAGCTGGTTCCGTCAAAGCTGAGCCATGCGGGCAGCGGATCGCCATTTTCCAGCTCGGCCGTGATGGTCAGGGCATCGCCATCGACATCGTCGAAAGTGTCTGCGGGCACGCTGATGTCGATTGCGCTATCGCCTTCGGCAGCAGCGTCGAGCAGGGCATTTACCAGCACCGGCTGGTCATTGACCGGCGCGAAGCTCAGCACGACCTGCTTGACCGTCTCAACTTCGCCATCGAATGCGGCGAATTCAAGCTCCACATCGCCATTGAAGTCTTGCGGCGGAGTGCCGGTAACAGCGCCACTCAGCGCGTCATAGCTAATCCAGGCAGGCAGCGGATCGCCGCCCGGGCTACGCAGTTCAATAACCAGCGCATCGCCATCAGCATCAGTGACCAGCGAACGCGGCAGAGTGAAGTCGAAGGCAGTGTCTTCGGCACCTTCGAACACTGGCACAGTAGCGATGGCAGGTGCATCATTGACAGCCGCGATGGTCAGTGAGACGCGCGCCGTGTCGGTCGCCCCGGTGCTGTCGGTTACTTCGTAATCGAACCACGCATCACCCACGAAATTGGCGTTGGGCGTGATGATGATCTGACCAATGCCATCCTCTTCAACGCTCACACCGCTGCTACCCAGCAGGCGGCTGATAACCACAGCCTGCCGATCCACGTCGAAGTCGTTCGCCAGAATGTCAGTGACAAAGACGATGAGCGGCTCGTCCTCAGTCAGATTGAAACTGTCATCATTGGCGACCGGATTGTCCGGCGCGGGAAGCACTTCGATGGTCACCGTAGTGGGAACAGCGAAGCCGGTTTCATTGGTGATCGCGTAAGTCAGCGTCAGCGTGCCGAAGAAATCCTGCTCTGGCGTGACGCGGTACAATCCGTTGTCGAGCAGCTCCACACCCGGCCCGACAAGGCCGAGGAAAGTCGGGATCGTCTCTTCCGGAATGAAGTCATTCGACATCAGGAATTCGGGATCAATGTCGATGAAGGTGTCTTCGAGCATCTCAAAACCTGCATCCGAAACCGCAATCGGCAGTTCGAATTCGGGCAGGATGATCAGTTCGACATAGCCGACGGTGGTCGCGCCGCGCACATCAGTCACGCGATAGGAGAAGCCAGCGTCGCCGAAATATCCTTCGCGGCCGAGGAACACGGCAGTATCGCCCACCTGTTCCACTGTGCCGTTATCGCCATCGAATATCTCGACGATGGAGAAGGCGTCGCCTTCCACGTCACGATCATTGGCGATCAGATCGGCAAAATCGATGACCAGCGGCGTGTCCTGATCGCCGAAGAATGTGCCGTCAGTATTCGCAATCGGACCGTCATTAACCGCCGCGATGTCAAACTCGATCGTGCCATTGCGGCTGATCCGGCCGTCCGTGATGGTATAACGGTAGGTCTGGATGCCGTTGACGTTTTCTTCCGGCACGAACTGGTAGCGGCCATCGGGCAGCTCCTGAATGCGGCTCTCGGCCCCATTCATGTTCAGCGAGACGAAGCGGAAAGTATCGCCATCGGGATCGAAATCATTGGCCAACAGATCGGCTGCAGTGAATTCGAATGGCGTATCTTCGACCGTGTCGAAATGGTCGAGCACTGCCACCGGCGCCTGATTGGTGCTGACGACATTGACCTCGACCAGGCCAACGCTGGTGCCATGGGTGTTGTCGGTGACCAGATATTCGAACGTCGCCTGCCCACTGGTGTTGGGCGTGGGATCGAAGAAGATGTTGGTCCCGTCGAAGAACACCGTGCCGCCAGTGGCATTGCGCACTTCGAGGAATTCAATCGGATCGCCATCGTAGTCGAAGTCATTGGCAAGCAGCGTGGCCGGATCAATCACCAGCGTAGTGTCTTCCAGCCCGTTTACATTGTCCGTCACCGCGACTGGCGGATCGAACAGCGGCTGGACGTTCAGCGTGATCGTCGCCGTGCCAGTGCCTTCGGAATCGTCGCTGATGGTGTAGCCGAGCGAGTCGATACCAGAGAACTCAGTGACAGGCACATAGGTGACGCTGGCGCCATCATTGCCATCGAAGTCGAGCGTCGTCGTGGCCTCTGCCGTCTCCGTACCGCTCGCATTGGTGAAGGTGACATCGAATGATGCCAGCACATTGAGCGGAACCAGAGCCGTCAGCGTGCCAGTATCGGCGTCTACAGACATCCAGACGGGCAGTGGATCGCCGCTGGCCAGAGTAGCTGACCACACGCCGTCAACCACAGGTGTAACGAAGTCAGTGCCTTCGACAGTGACTTCGGCGAGGTTGATTGTCACCGCGCCATTGGCAGCGGCTCCCAGAGCAATCACGCGAAGAGGATCGCCATCATCGTCACGATCATTGGCGAGCAATTCGACTATATCGAAGGTGACCATGCCCTCTTCGAACAAATCATAGCTGTCGCCACGCGGATCGGGCGTTTCGGCAGCGGGGCGTACATTGAAGATGATGAAGGCATCATCGTCCGACTGGCCGCCCTTCTCGTCTTCCGCACCGTAAAGGATGACCAACGGCCCGTTGTAATCCTGCGGCAGGGTCAGATCGATGCGTTCGCCGTCATCGCTGATGCGCAAGGCATCGTTTTCGACAATGGTGAAGGTCTCGTCGACCACCACTTCGGAGATGATCGAGAATGTCGGAAGCCCAGCGCCGTCGCCATCCACGTCCATGCGGATCGGCACCGCACCAACATATTCGCTGGCGGGCAGGCCGGTGTAGCTGAAGTCTTCGGCATCGAAGGTGATCCAGCTGTTGAGCGGCGCACCGCTCTCACGTTCGGATTCGATGCCCGTGGCGGTTCCAAGATCGACTGCGAACAGCCCCTGCTCGGCGAAGAAATCCATGTTCTGGAGCAGCGCGTTGATTGCCGGATCGATATCCTCATTGGGATCAAGCACGAATTCCAGCGTGAAGCCGCGATCGGTCGACAGCCAAGTGTCTTCATCGACCTGCTGATCGGTGTTCGGTACCCAAGTAACATGGACCCGCGCGACCGGAGCATCATCGTCAGGCTCAAAGCCGGACTTCACGAAGCTCATCGTGGTGTAATCGAATTCCAGCCAATCGGGCAGCGGACGGCTGCTGGCGCGCGATACTGTCCACGCGCCCTCACCCATTTCGAACAGCGCGATATCGCTGTTGTAAGCTACGCCCGTTGCGACAATCGCCGGATCGATGATGAGCGTCTCTTCAAATGTGACCGGGCCGCCATCGCCATCCACGCTGAAAGTGATGGTGACATCGAACGGATCGGTGACATCGACTGGCGGCGTGCCGCTGAAGCTGAGCGTTGCGGCGTCGAACACCAGCCACGCAGGCAGGTCTGAGCCGTCGGCCAGCGTGGCCTCGGCAGTCGCTTCCGGAGCAAGCGTTTCGGCGCTGAATTCAAAGCTCTTGGCGAAGGGCTCACGGATGGTGAAGCCACCCAGAACCTCGTCCGCTACCGAGATACCGCCGACAAGATCGGCAACGTCATCAGCATCTGCCGGGTCGAAGCTGAAGCGGAACGGATAGGTCGCATCGTTCGACGGATCACGCAGGAACACGGCCACATCAACAGGGTCAACCAAATCAACCGGAACGACACCGACAAAGGTCATCGTTCCTGCGTCGAAGGTCAGCCAATCAGGCAGAGCGGTGTTGTTGTCGCTCAGCGCTTCGACCGTATAGTCAGGCGACAGGAAGGCGAATTCCAGCTCACCCAGTGCTTCGGTGAAGCTGTAGAAGATGACATCGCCATCCTGATCCAGATCATTGCCGAAAGTCTCGCCCGGAATGACGTAGAGCGTCAGATCCTCGATCCCGGCGACGACGTCGTCCCGGATAATCGGGCCGCGGTTTTCGGGCAGGATGGTGATGTGGACCGTTGCCGTGTCCTCGACCCCGAAGGCATCGGAGATCGTGTATTCAAAGCTGGCCGATCCGTTGAAATTGTCGCGCGGGACAAATTCGATCATGCCATCTTCATTGACGCGGATCTTGCCGTTTTCGGCAAAGCGATAGACGCCTTCGAAGGTCAGAATATCGTCATTGGGATCGGTATCGTTGAGCAGCAGCTCTGCCGGATCGATCACCAGAATGGTGTCTTCCAGCGTGCGATAGCCGTAATCGTCCTTCGCATTGGGCGGATCGTTCAGCGGACGCACAGCGATCTGATATTGCAGGATCGAAGACAGGCCGCGGGCATCGATTACTTCGAATTCGATGGTCGAGCCGCCGAGGCGGAACGGCGTGTATTCGATAATCCCGGTTGCTTCATCAAAGGCCAGCGAACCATTTGACGTCGGGTTTTCATCCGCGCCGCCGAACAGGCCGACGAAGGTCACTTCATCGCCTTCCACGTCGTAAACATGGCGCATCAGATCATCGACAGTCAGCTCGGTCGTCTGCTCAATACGAACCTTTTTCAGATGGTCCGCAATACGCGGGGCATCATTCACCGGAGCAAAATAAATCTCGACATCGGCGGTCGATTGCGCACCCGAATTGTCTTCCAGCACATAGCGGAAACCAGCAAAGCCGAAGTAATCAGGCCGTGGCTTGAACTCGACATAATCGCCAGCCAAACGGGCGCCGACATGCGTGCCTTCCAGCTTGTGTGTCTCATTATCCTTGTACGGATTGATCGCTTCACCATCCACATTGGTGAGCGGCATGATGTCGACGATGCGCAGGCCTTCCTGCTCGGCATCGCCATCCACGTCGTAATCATTGGCAAGCAGATTTTCCACGCGGATGCGCAGCAGCTCGTCCTCAACGCCATATTGCAGCGGATCATCCTGCGCGACCGGCGCATCATTGACCGGTGACAGATTGACTTCCACCCGCGCGGTCGACTGGCGACCGAAGGTGTCTTCCACTGTGTAGTTGAAGAAGGCATCNCCATTGTGGTCCTGCGTGCCCTGGAACACGATCATGCCGTCNCCATCGACGAACACCGTGCCGTCAACCGGCGCGCTGACGCCGACGAATGTAATGCCGGTCAGATCGGCCGCGTCATTCTCGATCAGGTCAGCCGGATCAATCGTGATCGGCTCGTCCTCAACGCCAAAGCGCACAATGTCATTCTGAGCGTTGAAGCGGCCCGGACGCAGGTTGGCGAGGATGAAGGCCGCATCCCAGATCGTGCCATCGTCGAAGATGATCTCTTCAATGCCCGTGGCATTGCCAAGGAAGTGATTGGTGACGGTGAGAGTATCGATCAGGAAGCCGTCATCGCGCTCCAGCTCGATAAACAAATCATCGCCAAAGCGGATAAGCGAGACATCGCGCGTCTCGATTTCGGTATCGAACACAACACGGTCGATATCGGCGATATCACCCATTTCGGTGATGGTGTCTTCGCTGCTGTCGAGGCCGAACAGGTAGGTGTCCGAACCAAGTCCGCCCATGATCAGATCATCGCCGAACATGCCATCGAACGTGTCGGCACCATCGCTTCCGATGAAGGTGTCGATCCATTCCGAACCGATCAGCGCTTCGATACCAAACAGCGTATCGCCCAGCGCGTCACCCGCAGAGCCGGTTCCGGTCGACAAATCGACCACAACGCCGTTGGCCGCATTGGAGTAATCGGCAGTGTCGAAGCCTTCGCGGCCATCGATAATGTCTGCGCCATCATTGCCGCGAATGATGTTGTCATTCGCATCACCGCGAATTTCATCATCGTGGTTCGAGCCGACAACGATTTCGATGCTGTCGAACGTGTCACCCTCTGCATCGCCGGAGCTGGCCGTGCCATCGACCATGTCGATGATGATGCCGGTCGCGCTTATCGAGTAATCGGCAGTATCCACGCCGTCACCGCCCAGCAATTGGTCCGCGCCGCGTTCACCGATCAATATGTCATCGCCGCCAAGGCCGATCAGAATATCGTCCTCGCGCCCGCCATTGAGGAGATTGTCGCCCGCATCGCCGGTCAGTTGATCGGCGAATTCGGTGCCGATCAAATTTTCGATACTGGTAAGGACATCGCCCTCTGCCCAGCCGCCCGAAGCGGTGCCATCGACAAGCGAGATGATGACGCCTGCATCGGAGAAGAAGTAGGTTGCCGTGTCAGACCCATCGCCGCCTTGCAGATCATCGCCGCCAAGCCCGCCGTCGAGCGTGTCGTCACCAATGCCGCCGAGCAGAATATCAGCTCCGCCGCGTCCTTCGAGCAAGTCATCGCCGCCAAGGCCGATCAACGTGTTGTCCACGCCGTCACCGCCGAGGATATCGCGGAAACGCGTCCCTGAAAGCGCTTCGACGCGGGTGTAGACATCGCCCTGCGCAAAGCCGCCCTGGCCCACGCGCGATTCCAGATCAGCGCGCACGCCGATGTTGGAGCCTTCAAAGCTGACCGTGTCGAAACCTTCGCCACCGTCGATATCATCTCCGCCGTCACCGCCGTCGATGAAATCATCGCCCAGCCCGCCGTCGATATCGTCGTCGCCGTCAGCGCCGTAGATGGTGTCATTGCCGTCCATGCCGAGGATCAGATCATCGCGGCGATAGCCCCAGATAATCTCATCCAGCGCATTGCCTTCAAGATAGTCGATAAACGGCGTGCCGGTCAGTTCGCCGGTGTAAACCTCGGCCACATGCGCGCTGGCAAAGCCGACATCGAGCAGACCTTCGACGTCGCGGATCACATATTCGATCACCACTTCGCCGGTGAATCCCGGATCGAAGCGCGCGACAAGGAACTGCTCGCCGCGGAAATCGACAATTTCAAACGTGCCGACCTGGACGCGGTTGCCCTGCGCCAGCTCGACCGGATCAAGGACCGAAAGGACATCGACGAATTCGGGACGCGGGCGATCAGGATCGTCCAGATCGACATCAATCTGCCCGTCGCCATCGGTGTCGGCCTGCTCGATGTCGAAATCGTTGAACAGCAGGTCTGCAACGTTGATTGCCAGCGGAATATCGAACGGCGTTACGAAGCCTGTGTCTTCGACAACGGTCGGATCATCGTTCGACGGGATGATGATGATATCGACGAAGCCCTCGTCAATACCTTCGACATTATCGGTGACGCCGTAGACAAAGCCGGATGAGAAGGTCGCATCGACATTTGGCGTGAACAGCAGATTGCCGTCCACGTCATATTCGAGCGTGCCGTTGAGCGGTCCGGCAGCATCGGCACCGAATTCGAAGACATCGGCGAGACCGTTGAGTGGGCGCCAGCCCACCCAGACCAGCGTATCGCGGTCCACATCTGTGTCATTGGCCAGCAATGTGTCGATCGGAATCGTGGTCGGAATATCCTCGAAGACGAAGATTTCGTCCGCGACCGCTTCGGGCGGGGCATCGCTGACATTGTCGAAGTAAAGCGTAACCACGCCGCCATCGACCAGACCTTCCGGATCGGTGATGGTGTAGGCGAAGGTAGCCTCACCCCAGTAATTCTCATCCGGCGTGAAGATAATGGTGTTGTCGGCAGTGACTTCAATATCACCGTTTACAGCGGCTGCCGCATTCTCGAACGTGACGGCGAACCCTTCGACATCATAATCGTTCTTGAGCAGCTCAATGATCGGGATCTCGATCGCCACATCTTCCGGCCCGCGCAGGATGAATGACAGCTGATTGCTGGTATAGGAATCGTTGCGCGCCACCGGATTGTCATTGACCGGCTGGTACACGACCGTCGCCTTGGCCCAGGCGAAACCGCCCTGTCCGTCATTGGCGAGATATTCAAAGCTCGCATCGCCATTGAAGTTCGCACTCGGCGTAAACAGCACGGTCTGGTTGTCGAGCAACTGCGCCCGGCCACCGACCGAATTGCGCACGCCCGCCAGCACCAGATCATCCTCGTCCTGATCGAAGTCATTGGCGAACAGTTGATCGGCATTGATGATGATCGGGTTGTCTTCGAGAATCGGATCGCCAGCTTGCGTCTGGTCGAAATAATCGTCGGCCGGTTCGGGCGTCTGGTTGACTGGTTCGACATAGACAAAGACGCGCGCCGTCGACTGGACGCCGCTCGTATCCTGCACGGTGTAATCGAAGAAGGCATTGCCCCAGAAAAACGGATCGACCGGATCGACCAGAACCTTGCCATCAGCGGTCAGGCTGACTTGCAGGTCGGCAGACGACTGGACCGACAGCAATGACAGCTCATCACCATCGATATCAGTATCGTTCGCCAGCAGAGATTGTGGCGCGATCTCGAGAGACTGGCCTTCCAGCGTGGTAAAGCCGCTGTCATTGCGCGCCACCGGATCATCATTGACCGGCGTGACCTCAATAGTGACTACAGCTTCTGCGCGGCCGCCTTCGGGCGTGTTGGCGACATAGGTGAAGGATGCCGTGCCGTTGAAATCGGCTGTAGGTGTGAAGCTG
>JGI24025J20009_10002358_pt1 | contig 13628 bp, 9 predicted proteins | sample Cruoilmetagenom3_FD_20009 | JGI IMG/M metagenome (IMG submission 20009)
ACCAGAGATAGGGTGGGCATCTATTGTTCGGTCAACGGCATACCACACCAGATAGGTCACGCCTTGGTTATAAAAACTGACCTCTTCATAGATTGAGCGGCCAACGCCGTTCCAAGGGACATACCCGGCCTGAGTGATCGGTGCTGACAGGCGCAGATCCGGATTTTCCCCGGCCTTCCCAAAGGAATAGGACATAGAATCCTGCATAAGGCAGACATCCAGCACCTTGTTTCCACCGGATAAAGAACAGGATTGCACCGGTTCTGATCCGGCCTGACACGCGGCATGGGCGCTAAGCGGCATCAGGGCCAGCAGGGCAATCAGTATCCGCATAATCAGTCCCGCAGCAGGATCAAAACTGACGCCCCTATATGCAAAGGGCCCTCCGATCGGAGAGCCCTTTGGCAAATTATTTCGCGCATTATTTCACGCCACGGTTACTGATCAAGGAAACTGCGCAGCTTGCGCGACCGGCTGGGATGCTTCAGTTTACGCAATGCCTTTGCCTCAATCTGGCGAATACGTTCGCGGGTCACGCTGAATTGCTGACCGACCTCTTCCAACGTGTGGTCCGTATTCATGCCAATGCCAAAACGCATCCGCAGCACCCGTTCTTCGCGCGGTGTCAGGCTGGCCAGTACCCGGGTCGTCGTCTCTTTCAGGTTTTCCTGAATGGCGCTGTCCAACGGCAGTACCGCGTTCTTGTCTTCGATGAAATCGCCCAGCTGGCTGTCTTCTTCGTCGCCAATTGGGGTTTCGAGGCTGATTGGTTCTTTGGCGATCTTCATCACCTTGCGAACCTTTTCCAGCGGCATTTGCAGCTTTTCAGCCAGTTCTTCCGGTGTTGGTTCGCGGCCGATTTCGTGCAGCATCTGGCGACCAGTACGCACCAGCTTGTTAATGGTTTCGATCATATGCACCGGAATCCGGATGGTGCGGGCCTGATCGGCAATGCTGCGCGTAATCGCCTGACGAATCCACCATGTGGCGTAAGTGCTGAATTTATAGCCACGGCGGTATTCGAACTTATCAACCGCCTTCATCAGGCCAATGTTGCCTTCCTGAATAAGGTCCAGGAATTGCAGGCCACGGTTGGTATATTTTTTGGCAATGGAAATCACCAGACGCAGGTTAGCCTCGACCATTTCCTTTTTGGCTTGGCGGGCCTCTTTTTCGCCCTTCTGGACCTGTTGCACGATCCGGCGGAATTCCGAGATATCCAGCCCGACATACTGGCCAACCTGGGCCATGTCGGCGCGCAATTCTTCGACCTTGGGGGTCGAGCGTTCGACGAACATTGCCCAGCCACGCCCCGGCTTTTCACCCATATCGGTCAGCCAGTTGGGATCCAGTTCGCGCCCGCGATAGGCGTCGATGAATTCACGCCGGTTGATGCGCGCCTGATCGGCGAGCTTCACTATAGACCCGTCCAGCGCCATCACCCGGCGGTTGATGCCGTAAAGCTGGTCAATCAGCGCATCAATCCGGTTGTTATGCAGGTGCAATTCGTTCACCAGCAGCACGATTTCAGAGCGTAGCGCCTGATAGGTTGCTTCGGCCTTTTTGGAAAATGACCGATCTTCGTTCAGCGTGGCCGAAATCCGGCTGTCCTGCATTTCCGACAATTGCGCGTAATCACCGGAAATCTGCTCCAGCGTGGCCAGCACCTGATCTTTTAGCGCGGCCTCCATCGCGGCAAGCGACATGTTGGCCTGTTCGTCTTCGTCATCGTCATCGTCATCTTGGGCGATCGGGTTGCCATCTGCGTCCAGTTCGGGGCTGGCATCGGCCTCGGGTTTGGCCGTTTCGGCGCCGACAACCGGGGCGACAACCGGCGCCACGGCGCCGCCTTCTTCTTCCATCTGGTCGGAAAAGGTGGTTTCAAGGTCGATCACGTCGCGCAGCAGGATGTCTTCGGACAGCAATTCGTCATGCCAGATGGTGATCGCCTGAAAGGTCAGCGGGCTTTCACACAGGCCGGCAATCATCGTGTTGCGCCCGGCCTCGATCCGCTTGGCAATCGCGATCTCGCCTTCACGGCTCAGCAGTTCGACACTGCCCATTTCGCGCAGATACATCCGCACCGGATCGTCGGTGCGATCCAGCTTTTCGCCGGTGCCGATGGACAGCGTGACCTCGCGGGCGCTGTCGGTGGTCGCGATTTCGGTCGAGCCTTTTTGCTCTTCCTCTTCGGCCTCTTCGTCTTCGATGATGTTGATGCCCATTTCCGACAGCATCGACATCACGTCTTCGATCTGTTCAGAGCTCACCTGATCGGGGGGCAGAACCTTGTTCAGCTGATCATACGTAATATAGCCCTTTTCGCGGGCATCGCCGATCATCTTTTTGACGGCGGCCTGGCTCATATCCAGCGAGTTTTCCGCGTCTTGGTCGTCAGATTTGCGGTCGTCAGTGTCTTTGGCGGCCATGTGATGCTCCTGCAGGGGCTGGGTGATTCGTTTGAAACGAATCATTAGCGCGATCTGATGATTCGGCTACCCGTTTACCCGGTTTTCTTTGCGTATTCTTTACCAAAAGTACCTTATCGGCTCGGCTTGGAATAGTTGATCTGGCCCAAAAGGGCATCAAGGGCGTTGCGTTCGCCCCGATTGATTCGCGCCCCGTTGTCGCCAGTGTCATATTCGGCCTTGTCCTTATGCTCGCTTCGGTCGGCCTTGTTGCGGGCCTCGGCGGCTTGTCCCAAGCGCCAGGTCACCGCCTCGTCCGCCACGCCGGCGATTTCTTCGGCGGCCTCGGCAATCTCGGCCGTTAGCCCGCGTCGTGCGTCCAGTTTGGCAAGTTCTTCGGTCAGCGTCATCCGCGCCAGATCGACATCACCGGGGTTACGTGCGCATGGGCTGATGGCGACATGGCGAAGCGCATAGAGGTTTTCAAGGGCTGCGGGACCAATTTGGGCGGCAATTGTATCCGTCAGTGGCTGCGGCGCATCACTGTTGTGGCGCAGGATCAGGTTGCGCAGGCTGGCATGCAGCGGATCGGCGCAGATCATGCCTTCTAGCCCGGATTCGAATTCTTCGATGATTTGCGGCGTGGCGATGACGCTGGCCAGAATGACCGCTTCGCGCATGTGGTCCTGACCCGACTCGCCCGCTGCCACCAGCAGGGACGATTTGGTGCCCGACAGCGGTGGCTGCGGCGCGTTTTTGCCGCGTTTCCAATCACCCGGCTTCCAGTCGCCCTTTTTCGGCGTGCGGCGGGCCGAGAACAGCTGCCAGCGCAGGTCTTTAATGGCTTGGCCGTAATGGGTGCGGATTGACGGATCGCTGATCAGGCGGATCTTTTCGCGCAGGGCCTTGTCCAGTCCAGCCTTGCGTTCGGGGCTGTCAAACACCCGACCTTCGGTTTCGCGTTGCCACAGCAGCTGCACCATCGGCATCGCCTGATCCAGCAGCGCCTGCACCGCCCCCGGCCCCTGGGCGCGGATCAGGTCGTCGGGGTCTTTGCCTTCCGGCATCAGGGCAAAGCGTAGCGATTGTCCGGCCTCCAGCAGCGGCAGAGCCAGATCAATCAGCCGCATTGCGGCGCGCAGCCCGGCGGTGTCGCCATCCAGCGCGATGATCGGTTCCGGCGCGATCCGCCACAGCATTTGCAGCTGGTTTTCGGTAATCGCGGTGCCCAGTGGCGCCACGCAGGCGTCAAACCCGCCCGAGGCCAGCGCGATCACGTCCATATAACCTTCGGTCACGATCAGCGGCTTGCCCTGCCCGGCAGCGGTGCGCGCCGGGCCCTGATTAAACAGGGTGCGGCCCTTGTCGAACAGATCTGTTTCCGGAGAGTTCAGGTATTTGGCGTTATCATTCGGGTCCATCGCCCGACCGCCAAAGGCAATCGCCCGGCCACGCGCGTCGCGGATCGGGTATATGATGCGGTTGCGGAAAGTGTCATAGGGCTTGCCGCCTTTGGTGGATGGTTTGGCCAGCCCGGCGGCGATAATCAGATCCTCGGCCACGCCCTTGGCGCGCAATTGATCCCACAGCACCTGCCAGCCATCCAGGGCAAAGCCGATTTCCCAGCGTTCCAGCGTGGCCGCATTCAGCCCGCGCCGGTCAAGATAGTCGCGCGCCGCCGCCCCTGCCCCGGTTTTCAGCTGCAGGCGAAAGACCTGGACCGCCTGTTCCATCACCTCGATCAGCTGCGTGCGCCGGTCGGATTTGGCTTGTGCCTGCGGGTCGCGGGCGGGCATTGGCATACCGACCTCGCGCGCCAGAATTTCGACCGCTTCCATGAACCCGACATTTTCGGTTTCACGCACAAAGGAAATCGCATCGCCCTTGGCCTGACAGCCAAAGCAATAATAAAACCCCTTGCGATCATCGACATGGAAGGACGCGGATTTTTCCTGATGGAACGGGCATGGCGCCCACATGTCGCCCTTGCCCTGATTGGATTTGCGCGTGTCCCACGTGACCTTGCGCCCGACAACCTGGGACAGGCTGGACCGGGTGCGCAATTCGTCAAGGAAACCGGGTGGCAGAGACATATCAGGTGAATTCTATCCTAGGCGGGTTACTGTTGCAGGCACAGTTCTTTCCAGGCGGCAGACAGGTCTTCGTTGCGGATGATCCGGCGTTTCTTTTCATAGACCCACGGCGTGATCAGTGGAATGGCGTTGTTGTAATTCTCAGGCCAGGTCGGGTTGGTGGCAGCGATGGCCGCAGGCACGTCGCGTTCCGCGACCCGGTCCAGCCGCGCCTCTTGGATAGCGGCAACAACATCCGCCTGATAGCCGCAGCTTTCCGCCTTGGTTTCGGCGGCAAGGGCGGGCGTGGCCAGCAGGCAGGCAATAAGGGCGGCGCGGATCATTTGGGCAACTCCGGAATCAGGGATGATCCGGGTATATTAGCCGCGCGCGGCCACAGCTTCCATCGCCGTTTTCAGATCATGCACCAGCGTGGCGGCCATCGACCGGAACACCATGATCATAAACGCCTTATCCCCGACCCGCGTGACCGAAGCCATCATATGCGCCAGTTCCGTGCGCGCAGTATGGCCGCGCTTGAACTGAGTGCTGCGCAAATCCAGCGGCACCAGCCGGGCCAGTACATCGGCGGCGCCATCGCCCTCTAACCGCACCACGGCCCAGGCATCGGACTGATCGGTCAGGGCTGCATGATCGCCCAGCGCCGGATCAGGCACCGGCCCCACCAGCATCGCCTGCCCGCGCCCAAACCAGATAGCGCGCGCGCCTGCCTTGCCGGTGGCGCGGTTTGGTGCAGGAAAGCCCACGCCATGCGCCGCCTTCAGCGCGTCTGACAGCGGCTTTTCCCCAGCCTTGCCCGGGGCCAGAGAGGTCATGGCATCCGGGGTCTCTTCGGTCAGCGACACGGCGCCGATGCTTAGCGGCAACAGCCCATCACAGGGGGTTTGCGCAATCAATTCAGCCACGTACGCGCCCTCCGTCCGGATCAAAGAACACCGGGTTCACCACCTGACATTCGGTTTCGATGCCCCGCAGATGATCCACCATTTTAACGGTATCGCCATAGCGCGCAGGCCCGTCGCGCAAAAAGCCAAGCCCCAGCATATGCCCCAGTGTCGGCGAAAACGCCACCGAGGTGACATAGCCGCGGTTGTTCACCCGCACCGCATCGTCGCCAGTGTCAAACAGATGCGCGCCCGACACCAGCTGTTTCACTGCGCCCACCGGTTTCAGCCCCACAAGTTGCTCGCGGCGGTCCTCGGCCAGACCGGGGCGCTGCGACATGGTTTTGCCGATACAGTCCTTCTTGGCCGACACCATCCGCCCCAACCCAACATCCGCCGCCGTCACCCGCCCATGGATTTCAGCGTGGGTGATAAAGCCCTTTTCGATACGCAGAACATTCAGCGCCTCCATCCCGTAAGGCCCGCCGCCCAGCGCCGATGCCCGCGCCACAAGCAGGCGGAACAAGCTGTCGCCAAAACGGGCAGGCACCGCCAGTTCATAGGCATGTTCGCCAGAAAACGAGATCCGGAACAGCCGCGCGGCCACGCCTGACACCTGAACCGGCCCACAGGCCATAAACGGCCAGTCGTCACCCAAAGGCGCGTCCAGCAACCCGTTCAGCAAATCCCGCGCCTTTGGTCCGGCAATGGCAAACTGCGCCCATTGTTCGGTCACGGAAATGAACGACACCTCCAGATTTGGTTTCACGCATTGATGCACAAATTCCAGGTGGCGCATCACCTCGCCCGCCGCCGCCGTGGTGGTGGTCATCACAAAGTGATGCTCGCCCAGCCGTGCAGTGGTGCCATCATCCATCACATGCCCGTCTTCGCGCAGCATCAGCCCGTACCGTGTGCGGCCAACCTTCAGCGTGCTGAACATGTTGGCATAGACAAAATCCAGGAATGCCCCGGCATCCGCCCCCTGAATGTCGATCTTGCCCAGGGTGGACACATCACACACCCCAACCGCGTCGCGCACCATAGTAACCTCGCGGTCGCACGATTGCCGCCAGTTGGTTTCGCCGGGTGCCGGGAAATAGCTGGGCCGATACCACAGCCCGGCCTCGATCATCGGCGCGCCGCGTTCAACACTTGCCTTGTGCGATGTCGTAAAGCGTTGCGGCGCAAACCCTTTGCCCTGCGCCCCTGCGCCCAGCGCGGCAATGGCAACCGGGTTATAGGGCGGGCGGAATGTGGTGGTGCCGGTTTCCGGAATCGCGCGGCCGGTGGCATCGGCCAGCACCGCCAACGCCGCGACGTTGGAATTCTTGCCCTGATCGGTGGCCATGCCCTGCGTCGTATAGCGCTTCATATGTTCGACCGAGCGGAAGTTTTCGGTGGCCGCCTGTTTCACGTCCTTGACAGTGACGTCGTTCTGAAAATCCAGCCACGCCCGGCCCTTGCCAGCCACCGCCCATAGCGGCGAAAGCGCATAGGGCGCATCCTCGGCCTGTGGCAACGGCGTGTCCGGGGTTTTGACGCCCAGCGCGTCCAGCGCCTGAACCGCCACGTTCGCGCCTTCCCGCAGGCAGGCCGCCGTCGAAAAGGCGCCATTGCACGCCCCTGCCGCCTGCAATCCGGGCACCGACCCTGGCGTCGGCACAAAGGCGGCAATGTCCTGACGCCAGCCGGGGCGCCCGTTCATATGGCAGGTCAGATGCACCGTCGGATTCCAACCGCCTGACATCGCCAGACAATCGGCCTGTATCTTTTCCTCGCCACTGACGCTGCGGATAGTGATGCTTTCCAAGCCCCGCCGCCCGCTGCTGTTGCAAACCTGCGCGCCGCGCCGCACATCAAACGCGTCCGACAAAGGAGCATCATGGCGGCTGTCGATCACCATGGCCACATGCACACCGGCAGCCACCAGATCATGCGCCGTGCGATGCGCGTCATCATTATTACCAAATACCGCCACCGATTTGCCGGGGCTAACCCCCCAGCGGTTCAGATAGGCGCGGACCGCCCCCGCCATCATGATGCCGGGCCGGTCGTTATTGGCAAAGGCCACCGGACGTTCCAGCGCACCCGCCGCCAGTACCGCCTGTTTCGCCACGATCCGCCAAAAGATTTCCAGCGGCGCACCGCCACCGCGTTGCGCCTTGTGATGCCCCACCCGTTCCAGCGCGCCATACGTGCCCTGATCATATGCACCGGTCACGGCGGTGCGCGGCATCAGGCGAACATTGTCCATCGCCTGCAACTCGTCCAACACGCCAGCCACCCAAAGATGGCCCGGCATCCCGTCCACCTCGTAGGTTTCCGCCAGCAACCGCCCACCCATCCGCGAATCTTCATCGGCCAAAATAACGTCCGCCCCGGACCGCCCGGCCACCAGGGCCGCCATCAATCCGGTCGGTCCAGCCCCGATCACCAGCAAGTCGCAATGCGCCCAGGCGCGCTCATAGGTATCGGCATTATGCTCGCCTGACAGCGCCCCCAACCCGGCGGCGCGGCGAATGATCGGCTCGTACACCCGCTCCCAAAAAGCGCGTGGCCACATGAAGGTCTTGTAATAAAACCCAGCACCAAAGAACGGCGCGGCCAGATCGGTCACGGCCATCACATCCGTGGCCAACGAAGGCCAGCGGTTCTGGCTGCACGCCTGCAACCCCGGATAAATCTCTTGCACCGTGGCGCGCACATTTGGATCTTGCGCCGCCCCACCCCCAATGGTCACCAACGCGTTTGGCTCTTCACTGCCCGCGCTCAATATGCCGCGTGGGCGGTGATACTTGAACGACCGCCCGACCAGTCGCACATCACTGGCCAACAGGGCCGAGGCCAGCGTGTCGCCTTCCAACCCGCCATACCGCACCCCGTCAAAGGTGAACGGCACCGATCGTGCGCCACCCAACAATCCTTTGCCCGCGATCCTCATAACCGGCCCTCCGCCGCCAAAACCGCGCCCAGAATGGCATGGCTGACAGTGTTGCGGACCACTACGATCCAGGCACTGCACCCGCTTTCGTGAAACCACAGCTCGCGCACCTCACCCGCCGGATTGTCGCGCAGATGCAGATAGTCATCCCACACCTCAACCCCGGCCTGCGGCTCCGGGCGATCCACCGCCGCTCCGCGATAATAAAACTCACTCCGGTCTCGCTCTCCACAAATCGGACAAGGCAGTCTCATCGCAGACACTTTCGCTTTTTCTTGTTAAAAATACTCAAATCCCCGGCCTCCATAAGCGCCTAGTGCAGATTGTGCTGCGCGCCCGTGCCTTCTTCGTCCAATATCCCGCGCCCGGTGCGGAACCGATCCAGCCGGAACCGGGTGGCCGCGCCATGCGGGCGATCAGTGGCGATCAGATGTGCAAAACAATTGCCCGACCCCGGCACTGCCTTGAACCCGCCATAACACCAGCCCGCATCCAGATAGAGCCCGTCAATGCCGGTCTTGTCGATAATCGGTGACCCGTCCGGCGTCATATCCATGATCCCGCCCCAGCTGCGCAGAACCTTGGCCTTGCCGATCATCGGCATCAGGGTCATGCCCGCCTCCATCACATGTTCGACGGCGGGCAGATTGCCGCGCGCGGCGTAAGACGCATACATGTCCAGATCACCGCCAAACACCAACCCGCCCTTGTCCGACTGACTGATATAAAAATGCCCCATGCCAAAGGTGATCACCTGATCGATCACCGGCTTTAGCCCTTCGGTAACAAAGGCCTGCAACACATGGCTTTCAATCGGCAGGCGCATCCCGGCCATCGCCGCCACCTGCCCCGACCGGCCAGCGACCACGATACCGACCTTCCTGGCCCGGATCGCCCCGCGCGAGGTTTGCACGCCCTTGACCACCCCGCCTTCGATGTCGATGCCGGTGACCTCACAATTCTGGATCAGATCAACGCCCCGGCTGTCGGCCCCGCGGGCAAACCCCCAGGCCACCGCATCATGGCGCGCGGTACCACCGCGCTTGTGATGCAGCGCGCCATAAACCGGAAACCGAACATTGTCGAAATCCAGAAACGGCGCATGTTTCCGCACACCTTCCCGATCCAGCAGAATCGCGTCATCGCCCTGGCTGATCATAGCATTGCCGCGCCGCGCGGCCGCATCGCGCTGACCATCCGAATGAAACAGGTTCAAAATACCGCGCTGCGAATGCATCACGTTATAGTTCAGATCCTGCTCTAACCCTTCCCACAGCTTCAGCGAATGCGAATAAAACTCCGAATTGCCCTGCAAAAAATAGTTGGCGCGCACGATAGTGGTATTGCGGCCCACATTGCCGCCGCCGATATAGCCCTTTTCCAGCACGGCCACATTGGTCAGCCCGTGTTCGCGGGCCAGATAATAGGCCGTGGCCAGCCCATGCCCGCCGCCGCCAATAATGATGATGTCGTATTCGGGCTTGGGATCGGGGTCGCGCCAATGCGGCGTCCAACCTTTGTTGCCGCTCAGTCCCTCTTTGATCACCCGCCAGCCAGAGAACCGCATCGACCGCTCCTTCATTTCCTGATCCGGAGTGAACCAAGTCCGGTCCCTGATAGCAATGCCGGGCGCGCCTGTCCTTGGCGCTTTTCGACATTGATTGGCCAATACGCGACGAAATTACGCCGCTACGCCGCATGGCCCCCGCCAATTCTTGTCGTACCCAGTAATGACCTGCCAAAATGTGCATGACGGGGAGGCACCCAGAGGCTGTTGACGATCACCAGAACGCACTGCCGTGTCCGGGCAAGGTACCGTCGCGCGCCGGAACCATCACCGCCCGGCAATAGGGGTTTCTGACAATGCGTCAAAGCCCCTTGGCGCGATAACTGGCGGCCACTTTTCCGATCGACACCAGATAAGCGGCGGTGCGCAGGTCCTCGACATCGTCGCGGCTGTGCCAGACGTCGCGCATCGACTGGTAAGCAATGCGCATTGTGTCATCTAACCCCGAGCGCACCAGTTCCAATTCATCCGCGCCGCGCAGGTATTTGGTTTTGAATTCCGGCGACATCGACCAAGCATCGCCCAGATAGCGGTCCAGCCGCTCCAATTCATCAATCACCAACTGGTGGCGCGCCTCTTCCTGACGCCGACCCATGCGGCCAAAGCGGATATGGCTAAGGTTTTTGACCCATTCAAAATAGGACACGGTCACACCGCCGGCATTGGCATACATATCCGGGATGATCACCGTGCCGCGTTCGCGCAGGATGTCATCGGCACCGGCCGTGATCGGGCCATTTGCGGCCTCGATGATCAGCGGTGCCTTGATCCGGTTGGCGTTGGTCAGGTTAATGACCCCCTCCAGCGCCGCCGGGATCAGAATATCGCATTCCTCTTCCAGAACAGCCGCACCTTCAGCGGTATGGGCAGCATCCGGATATCCGGTCACGCCACCATGTTTGACGATCCAGTTGTGCACCGCCTCAACATCCAGCCCGGCGGGGTTGAACAGCGCACCATCACGTTCGATGATGCCGGTGATCACCGCACCATCCTCTTCGGTCAGGAACTTTGCGGCGTGAAAGCCCACATTGCCCAAGCCCTGCACGATTACCCGCTTACCATCCAGCGACCCGGTCATATTGGCCTTGGCGATATCCTTGGGGTCACGGAAAAACTCGCGCAGCGCGTATTGCACCCCGCGCCCCGTCGCCTCGACCCGGCCGGAAATACCACCGGCGTTCAGCGGCTTGCCGGTGACACAGGCGCGCGCGTTGATGTCGGTGGTGTTCATCCGCGCATATTGGTCGGCGATCCACGCCATCTCGCGTTCGCCGGTCCCCATATCGGGGGCCGGGACGTTCTGGCTGGGGTTGATCAGATCGCGTTTTACCAATTCATAGGCAAACCGGCGGGTGATCAATTCCAACTCGTGCTCGTCATATTGGCGCGGGTCGATGCACAAACCGCCTTTGGAACCGCCAAATGGCGCCTCGACCAGCGCGCATTTATACGTCATCAGCGCCGCCAGCGCCTCGACCTCGTCCTGGTTCACGGAAATGGCAAAGCGGATGCCACCCTTGACGGGTTCCATATGTTCCGAATGCACCGACCGGTAGCCCGTAAATGTCTGGATCTGCCCGCGTAAACGCACCCCAAATCGCACTGTATAAGTGGCGTTACAGACGCGTATTTTTTCCTCTAGCCCTGGTGGCAAGTCCATCAAGGCCACCGCCCTGTTGAACATCAAATCCACACTTTCACGAAAGCTGGGTTCCATTTTCCGAACCATTAAGTTCCCTCCCGGAGCAAATAGCGAGTCGCCACGTCGCAGTAGTGACAGCCAGACAGTAACGAGTCGATTAACAACTGCGACTTTTTGCGCGACCCGCGACCCATGGAAGAAATTGACACGCTGCTTTCAACACTAACCGGGCGAATCACCAGCTTTGTCGGCAAACCGGAAACAACGGCTTACGCTCCGGTGCATCGTCGCGAAATTTATCGCCAATAAGATCTGTTTTGCTGAATTTCCGCCCCATTTCAGCCACGTTTTTGCGGCACCTAATGGGTGACGAGGTGTACCAAAAATGGTCACAGCGCCATCCCTTGGCGAAAGAGGTATTACATGTTTCCGCGTTCCCGAGATATCCGACGTGCCCAGCCCACCCAAGCGGCCGCCCGCCACTTGAAACCGGGGGGATTTCTGAATCGCTTTGCCCGCGAAGAAGATGGCGCAATGCTGGTTTTCGGAATCTATGTCTTTCTGTTGATCCTTATGGTTGGCGGTATCGGGGTCGACCTGATGCGGTTCGAGCGGGACCGCTCTGATCTGCAATACACGCTGGATCGCGCCGTGTTGGCTGCGGCCGACCTCGACCAAACACTCCCNCCGACGGAGGTTGTGTCAGATTANCTTACCAAGGCTGGCCTGGAACAATACATATCCAGCGTCACGGTTACGCAGGGGGTGGGTTTCCGCAATGTGGCCGCGACCGCCAACGCTGAAATTCCGACCCAATTCATGCATATGACGGGCGTCGACACGCTGACCGCTCCGGCCGCCAGCATGGCGGAAGAAAGCATTGGCAACGTCGAGGTTTCGCTGGTCCTTGATGTTTCAGAATCTATGAATTCGAACAACCGATTGACCTATCTCAAGGCTGCGGCCAACAACTTTGTCGAAGAACTGCTTGGGAATACACAGCCCGGCAGTGTGTCGATCTCGATCATTCCTTTTGCCACCCAGGTCAACGTGGGCTTGCTGGACAAATACAACGTCACAAACGAGCACGATTATTCGCATTGCGTGAATTTTATCGCCAACGAGTTCAGCCAATCAACTTTGTCGCGCTTTGACATCCTGGAACGGACCGCGCATTTCGACCCGTTCACGGAATCCGAGGATCCCATTACCACACCTGTTTGCCCGACACGCGCCGGCTCGGAAATCCTGCCGCTGTCAAACGACCTTCCGACGCTGCACGCCTTTATCAACGGCCTGACCGCAGTTGGTAATACCTCAACTGATATCGGCATGAAATGGGGCGTGACCCTGCTGGATCCAACGGCGCGCAGCGTGGTCAACGACCTGGTTGCCGACGGTGTAATCAATCCGGCGTTCACGAACCGCCCGGCTGACTATAACACGGATGTTTCGCTGAAGATTGCCGTGCTGATGGCGGATGGTGAAAATACCGATCAATACATGCTGAACCCGTCGTTGCGCACCGGCGATTCCAACGTCTGGTACAACGCTGAGGAAGGCGAATATTCCATCCGTCACGACTCTAGCGAGGAAAACTATTATTGGCCGCAGGACGACACCTGGAACGATCATCCCTATGGCAACGGAACTTACCAGGCATGTGGTACGACTTACGACACAAACGGGAACGCGATCTACAATTGCACAACGAAAGACGAGCCGGGTGCCGCGGTGCGGATGACCTTTCCGGAACTCTTCGCGCAGGTCTCGTTGGCGTGGAATGCCACATACAATTACGAATTCACCAGCAGCGCTTGGGCGGATTGGTATACCTCGGCCATCATCAAACTCGAAAGCGTTGCCAAGGACCAGCAGACCAAACACATCTGCGATGCCACCAAGGACCAGGGCGTAATCGTTTATACCGTTGGCCTCGAAGTACCAAAGCGTGGCGGCAGACTGCTGCGCGCTTGCGCCAGCTCTGGCTCTCACTATTTCGATTCGCAAGGGAGTGAGATCACCGAAGCCTTTTCCGCGATTGCCTCCTCGATCCGCAAACTGAGGTTGACCCAATGAAACACAAG
>JGI24025J20009_10002359_pt1 | contig 13620 bp, 11 predicted proteins | sample Cruoilmetagenom3_FD_20009 | JGI IMG/M metagenome (IMG submission 20009)
CCCAAACCGGGTGAAACTTTTGGCTGTTTCTTCTTTCTGTTCACATAAACGTATAAAGTTAACAAATTATTAGCTGAAAATCACACAAAAACGAATAATCTGTCACTTTCTTCAGTAGGCGTTTTAGAATTCTCATGATTTTCAATCTGTTGGTTAAATCGAAAAACAGGATGGGTTTATTTATACCGATGATTATGCCATGCATTTTTATATAAGTCTCAGAACGGATACTTTTCCGTCACCTTCATCACCACTATTTCAACTTTAGCCCAACAAATCATTAACCAGATTGAAGAAAGGATTTCTTGAAATGAAAATCTCAGAACTTTACCCCCGCCGTTTTGCCCGTGGCGGTGACCTCAAAGGTCCTGCCACCGTATCCATCAAGGATATCACGCAGGAAGAGCTGCACCCCAACGGCCGCCCGGTCAAAAAATATGTCCTCTGGTTTACCGAGACCCCTCGCGGCGTGATCCTCACCCGCCCTCTTGCCCTGCAATTGGCGGAGATCCTCGGGGATGATACGGCAATCTGGAAGGACCAGAAAATTACCCTCTACCCGGAGCCGATGAATGTCGCTGGGCGGCCTTGTGTGGCGATAAGAGCTAGATCAGTTTTGTAAACAAAAAAAAATGGAGCCCACCTCAAAAGGTGGGCTCTTTATCGGCTGAGGGGGGCAGCCGACTTGTTTAGTATAACATGCTTTTTAAATTTTTCTACTACCTCCCCAACAGCGCAATAAATAAAACAAGAAGAAAGAATCCAATCGCGATCAATACCACATAACCACAAACCTTTCCCCAATCTGCCTCATGCCCTGATTCCGGGTATCCCCTTTTTTCCATTTCTTCAAAAAACATTTCATCTTCCAGTAGCTGAAGTTCATACTCGGTCAATTCCTCAGCAAATTCATCGATACCCTCGTCGCCATCAAAAGCATACATAATTCTCCACCCTATGATGAACATTATCTTTTGTTCTGAATAATTTATTCAATATGTATCAGGTAATTTTTTACATCTTTATATTTCTCGACCTTCTCTTTTGAGGGAATATTGTTCGAGTGTGGAAATGCAATAGCATAGAACATAATAGGACAATTTTCTAAAACTTGTCCAATCTTTCCATGGTTTGCTTTGACTGAAGGTTTCTCCAGGTAACGCAAAAAATTTTTGGAAACCTTTTTTAATAACAAAATGACTACTTTTGGCTTGTATTTCAGTATTTGATCCTTCAATTTTTTACAATGTGCTTCAGTAGATTTGACCTTTCCGCTGTCACTTTCAGCGATATCAGTGATCAAGTCAGTGATACCGTAAGACCATCCTCTAAAGTTGACATCATTACTTCCAAAAACAATATTATCAGCAACAAACTTATCAACTTTTTCTATAATTAAACCAGCATCATAAAGCTGATTCCAGAAAGCCTGATTGACAGAAAAATAATGGCGATTATCGTTGGATCCCTTTGCTGGATTGAGACCAACAAAAAGAATTTGAAGGTCATGTCTGATAAATGGGATTAAACTTGATTTTTCCATAATTTGTTATATTAGAAGAATCGTTGATGAACACAATATTATGATCAGTATAATCATGATCAGGCAGCCGATACAACTCCCCTTGTTATTATTTGAAACCATATCATAGTATTCTTCCATTTTCTCCTCCCACTATTTGGTTTTATAATATAAAATAATTGAATTAATAAACTTACAACATTTTCTTAAGGTAAATTCTCCAAAACACAACGAAATCCAATAAACTGTAAACATTCTGATAGGAACAAAGACTTCACGCCAAAGTCGCGTCCTACACAAACTCTCTTAATTAGACCACCTCGGATGACCCGATAATCACCTTTTTCAGGTCCTTTAGGATTTTTGTAGGGTGAAACGCTGTAATAATTTTCATCATACCAATCAGTGGTCCACTCCATCAAATTGCCACCCATATCCATTATCCCATAAGGGCTGGCACCTAAAGGATACTTATCAACTGGAGTGGGATTAAAATATTCATTGTAATCTTGAAAGTTTCCTAATTCAGTTGTTGGCTCTTGATTGCCCCAGGGATAGAGCCGGGCATCGGTTCCTTGGGAGGCTTTTTCCCATTCTGCTTCCGTTGGCAACCGGATTGTCAAATGAGTTAATGCGGCTAACATCTCGCAATAGTCTTTAGCCAACGTCCACATGACATTGAAAACAGGGTTCTTCCTGGTTTCCTCATTAAAATCTACATGACCAGGTCTGATGGCTGCATATTGTTCATGGGTTACTGGATATTTCCCGATCCAATAATCATCCAGGAAGACAGCGTGTTGTGGCTTTTCGTCATCGGCTGGTGAGCCCATCAGAAATTCTCCAGCCGGCACATGCACAAAGGGCATATCTATTTCTTCAGCGATTGATACCAAAACTTCTTCATAGTTTTCTTCTTTTTTTATTGTGAAACTTGGCTGAAATGAGGATGCTTCATGTTTGATTTCCACAACGGATGGGGTGGTTGGTTCATCAGAAAATGCACAGCGGAAGCCGAACCTTGGATTAATCTGATCTCCCTCTGATTCTCGTGCATAAGCACGCATCTCTTTTCCTCTGATCACATGCCAGAAACCCTCCACCGGACCTTTGGGGTTGCGCTTCGGTGAGTCTTGGTAGTAATTCTCATCATAATAATCTGCAACGAATTCACCTATATTCTCACAGATATCTTGCACGCCATATGGGCTGGCTGCATAGGGGTAGCGTCCCACCGAATGTAAACTTTTGTGATCCCAAAAATATGAATCAGGATCTTCATCACCCCAGGGATATATTCTGCCATCGTTTCCCCGGGCTGCTTTTTCCCATTCAGACTCCGTTGGAAGCCGGATAGGGAGCCCTGATTTTTCTTTCAACCAGGTGCAAAAGTATCTGGCTTCAGAATAAGTAATAAAATGGACTGGTAAATCTTTGTTATCTCCAAAATCCTTATCCGGATAACAAACTTCATATTGTCCTATTGTTATGGGGGTTTTGCTGATCCAAAATTCATCAAGATAAACCTTGTGTTCAGGTTGCGCATCAGAGTATCTGGGCGGCCAAACACCCTCTGAGACTCCCATAATAAATTCCCCTTCCGGAACCTTCACAAACTCAATCTCAACATCTTCTGTTAGTTTGATAATTTTCATCTCTTTATTAGTTTTTTGGTGCATTTATTTTCCTCAAACGATCAATACGATTTAATTTTTATCTGAACCCATGAATATCTCAAGAAAATCGCTTATGTAAAGGTCATAAAAATAGTAATAGGATCTTGGATAATATTCCTCATATCCATTATCTGATGCAATATATTCTCTATGAGTATTTAGAACCAATCTCAAATTTACAAAGCCATCTTTATCAATATCGATAATTCCAAATATTTTTTCATTTTTATTACCCTTTAACTGACGCATATCAGCAATTTGCGAAGGTGGTATTTGTTTCTTAAGTTCCTTTTTGATATCCTTTTTTAGATCGTGTATAGAGAACCACTGTTTATCCCAATATTGCCAATTAAACATTTTATATCCACCCTCTTCATAAACAAATTTTTCATACAACTCATTTGTCATGTAAAGATAATCAACGAGAAAGTGAAAACTCTGAATATCGAGTTTAGTAATCGCTTCACTGCCAAGAAGTGTCCTTAATGAAGAAATTTTACTTATGAGTTGATTTGAGAATTCAAAATATCCTACAGGCATCTCCCATTCTTCAGTTAAATAATTGCGAAAGGTTAAATAATTACTCTGGTTTTTGTTTTTCTCAATTTTTTTTGTTAGATTATTCGGTTTGTCTTCCCTAAAATTTGGATTAAAGTGTAGATATATCTTTTTTTGTTCATCTATAGGTGGTGCGTTTTGGATGATTTCTGTATCATCATATCCCCTTTTTGGATATTCCTGATCGTTTAAGAAGTTAGTAACCCAATCCCTATTATAAAATTTTTGCCCCCATTCTTGGTAATAAACTTTCCCTATGAACCCGATCAATGCATAATGGAATTGATCAATAAAAATTTCTTTATGCTTTGCAAAGAAATTATGAATTTTACTTTCTTTATCCTGATTGATATATTTTAAGATGATATTCCTATTCACCTCTTCAGAATAAGCATCGCTCCCATAAAAACATTCACTATATTCGTATTTGAAATCCAATTGATAGTTATATCTTGGTAACGACAACCACCTTTCAAGATCTGGATATCTATTATGAAGACGATTGCGTTCATAAATATATTTTTCCTGAATCGGATCATTTTTCATAGTATTTTCTATTGCCTCATTAAGGATTTCAATTGCTTGCTCAAGAAGCTTAAGGTTAAATTCCCAGTTGAAGAACTCCTGAAGCGAACGGCATTTTTCAATAGTTTTTTGTAATGTTTTGGGGTCTGAATAATCTTTTTTTGTCATTTTAGGCTCCCTGATTATGATTTGAGCATTGGATCAATTAAGATTGATGTTTGCTGGTTGACAATCAATGCCACACAGATTTTTAACATACCTTGATTCTGAAATTTGAATTTCGAATCAAGTATACCTGCTTCTTTTAGTTGATTCTCTAATTTCTGTGGGTTGAGTTCCTCACCTAATTTATCTGCTATTAGAGACACAGATTGAAGAAATAAATTGGGCTTTCCTTCCAATTTGTTGCATATTTTTCTTACGGTTTTATTATAAATTTGGCGAATTCTTTCTACCGATACGCCATGCTGACTGCCCAATTCTCTATACGAGGTACCTTCCAAAGTGTATCTAACGAAAATCTCCTTTTCCCGATTAGAAATATCCTGGAATATAAAATCTAATTCCTCATTCAAGGATTTTGTTTGAAGCATCATTTTCAAAAGTTTATATTTTGATAATTTCTGATCTAATGATTCTGGGACTCGATAAATTATATTATAAAGGGTATTGCCGGCAATTACGGCTTTTATTTGCAAGCCCTTTTGAAGGATCAATACTTTTGCTGCGTTTGCCAATTCTTCATTTGCATGATCCAATATACTTTCTTCGGAATTCATTACCTGTAAGTAGGCAGAAACTAAATTATTCAAGTCTCCCAATGTGTTAATCTTTGCATCGAGCAAGTTATTAACGGTTTGTTCCCCAAGATAATCCTCAAGAATTTGGACTGAAAGATCATTGCCAATATCAACCGGAGATAGCTCCTCCTCCCTTGTTGCATCTGCGCTTTTAGGAGAAGATCTTTGTTGAATACCCGCATTATTATTTATGTATCGGTTTAATTTTTCAATAATTTCTTGTTCAGCTTCTTCACCAATGTAACGAATATTTTTTATTGTGCCTTCATCGATTAAAGATTTGAGGTCATAAAGCGTGGAAATACCAGCTCTTCTTAATGCATTGTAGGTATATTTTGATAAATTCAGTTCTGTAATCTCGACTGCTTGTAAATTATCCATTTTGCATCTCTTTGAATCCATTTTTACTATTTAATGTCTCAATCAAGCGGTTTCAATATCTCCATAAGATCGTCCCTTGACCATTTGCGTTCTCCCGATACCGCTGCATCAACGATTTGATCAGCCATGTCTCGCTTTCTCTCAAGCAATCGGTCAATCTTCTCTTCAAGGGTTCCCTGGATGCTGATGTGGTAAACAAAAACAGTCTTGGTTTGTCCAATCCGATGGGCACGATCAGTTGCCTGGTCCTCGACTGCCGGATTCCACCAGCGATCCACATGGATCACGTGGTTGGCAGCTGTGAGATTGATGCCATAAGAAGCTGCCATTAAAGAAAGCAGGCCAATTTTTGCTTTTCCATTGTTAAATTCATCTATCAAATTTTGTCGGTTATTTGTGCTGCCGTCTATCCTCATGTAGGGGATATTTTTGTCAATAACGACATTCTCGATAAGTGAGAGCATATCTAAAAAGTGGCTGAATACAATAACTTTCTCATCATTATCGATGATGTCTTCAATCTTTTCGATAACGGCATCAAATTTTTCTGATCTCCCCATGATTGGGGTCATTTTCCCTGTAACCAACGCAGGATGGTCACAAATTTGTTTTAATTTCGTAATGACGGGCAAAATGGTAGTCGTGTAGTTGACATTTTCACCACGTTTTATGGCAGTAGAGATTTTCTTCACCTGGTTCTGCATCCCTGCATAAAGGTCCCTTTGTTCATCCGTTAAACTGACCCATTCAGGAATGATGATTTTTGGCGGCAAATCCGCTGCGACGTCTTCCTTTTTTCTTCGCAGCAAGAAGGGCTTGATCCTTCTGCCGAGTCTCTGGGAAGCCTCGCTGTTGCCAGTCATAATCGAGTTCTCAAACACACTGGTAAATGTCCCGTAACGCCCCAGATGTCCTTTCATCAGAAAATCGAATAATGACCAAAGTTCCGATGGGCGATTTTCAACCGGTGTCCCTGATAATGCAATCCGGTGACGGGCATTCAATGATTTGATCGCCTGGCTTCGTTTTGCATTGGGGTTCTTTATCTTGCTGGCTTCGTCCAATATCAGGTATAGAAAAGGAACTTTGGCAAGTTCTTCTGCATCTCGCAGTACTGTGCCATAGGTGGTTATGAAGATATACGGAAGACTCGATTTGAAGAACCTTTGCTTTCGATTTGATCCATGATAAACATAAGTCCTGAAAAAGCCAAAAACCTTTCGAATTTCCCTTTCCCAATGGAGTAATACTGATTTTGGTGCGATGACAAGAGTGTGTTGTTTTGATCCCGTTTCTTCATAAGCCAGTCTTAAGACGGATAAGGATTGAATGGTTTTTCCCAAGCCCATATCATCTGCCAGAATTCCATGAAGTTGGTTATGTCTTAACCAGTCCAACCAGTGAATGCCCGCTCGTTGGTAGGGACGCAAAATCAATTCAATTTCAGCCAGATGTTTTTCAAATTTTTCAGTCAAGCTGTAATTAGTATCTGCAGAAAATCCGGATAGTTGTTCGAGGAATTCCTTGTAGGCGTCATCTAAAACCCGGGTGCCGCCAATGGCATCAATAAATTCCTCTAAGGAGGCAAATTCAGATGCTGGGATTCTGTAACCATCTTCTGTAAGGCTTACTTCTAATTCCTCCAGTTTTTCCTTTGTGGTTTCAACAGATTGTTCATCAACCTTCACCCAGGTGACTGGATCAATCTGGATATACTCCTCGTTATTCTCTACAGCTTGAATCACCAGCTCATTTGGCAGCTCATAATTTGCTGTGCTGTATTTAACGTCAAAATCAAGCCATCCCTGGGGATCCTTTTTTACCGATACCTTGGGTTTCATTAGGTCGGTGACAATTTGCACTTTGCCAGCAAGATCCGTCAGCACAGCCTCAAATTGGTCCTGAATCATGACAAGATCCCGCTGAAAAAAAGCTGGGATTTGGTTGAGTTCATACTTAACCCTTTTCCTTTCTAACAGCTTTTTGGCTTTTCCACTGGTCCTGGCAAGGGGAACAAATATATTTCCTATCCTGGCATACCGTCCGTCTTTAGTCATCTTTATTTGATCTAAGGGTTTAACTGGTTCGGTTTCATCCACCTGATATCCGAAGTCAACCGAAACGCCATCCTCTTCTTCATATGAGACGCTGGCAGTTGGTTTTATCTCATCATCAAGGACCACAACCTCTTTAGATTTTTCAGTTTCAGTGATCTCTTTCTTCCGAAGGTAGTTTAATACTGGCGGTTCAATCTCAAAGTATAAGCTGCCATCTGAGGTTGTTTCAGGATTCAGGCTTTTCAATGAGAGAATCTTCTGCCGGTCACTGTCACTGAGGTAATAGAGCGTTGTTTGATGATCCTGTTCGATCTCTTCATAATAATTGACTGATAATAGTTGATCAATGTTCTCCACAACCTCTTCATGGCTGTTAAGGCACTTTTTTATGGTGACAAGGTGCTTGCCTTGTTCATCCAGATCCATTTCGAATCGAAGATCTAAAGGTTCTTTTTGTGTGCGCGAAAATATTTTACGAATACTGTCAAACATTGTTTACCTCGTTAAGAACATCTTTGAACCATTCAGGCATTGGTTCCCATTCTCCAAAAACGCCGTTGGTGAATAAATCAATTTCATCAAGATTGTTTTGATTATTAAGCCTGGCATTGATGAAATCTTTCTTGGATATCTTACGTAATTTATCAATCCAGGGATTTATCGTTGTTAATTTTTCTTCCAGGTATTTTCTCCTAAAGCTGAGCTTACAAATTTCTTCATTCAAAACGAATATTTTCTTTGCAGAGACGAGGAGTAGTTGCTTTTTTCCCGGAAAATCCTGTTTCATAAGCTTGGGGATTTCTCTTTCGTATTTTCTAATCCAAGTGTTGATGGCATACTGCTTGTTCTCACCTATGCCTTGCAGGCGGGAGGCATAGCGCAAGTCAGTAATGCTGCTTTTATAAATGTGCCTGATGATCGATTTCCCCAGGGTCTGTCCTATCCCGGAGACTTCAAAAATTTTTGTGGAAACAATGTAGCGCTCCAGCTCCTTTTTGAGCTCATCATGGGTGGAGTTCTCAATTTGCAGGCGTTTTTCTTCCAGCTGCTTAATTTTTTCTCGTAAATCTCTGATCTTTATGCTAAGATTTTGTTGGGCACTCTCTAATAACGCCAGGTGCTGCTTTCCCCGGGCTTGCTCATATTCCAGCGCAGCCATTTTTCTTAATACGCTATCCTTTTTGAATTGCTGAATCTTTTCAATAATTGAGGCCACTCGGTGATCTGCCCTGAATTTGTATTTCTCATCATATCGAGAAATTAAATAAAATTAGTTATCCATTAACCAGGTTATAAAAATAAAAAATAAAATGATCCAAATAATGTACTTTGAAATAATATCGATAAGAAAATAGACGGCAAGTAAACTTAATGCAATAACAAGCGTATAACCACCATATTTTAATAAATCTTGTTCAGATAAATTAAACGAAAATTTATGCTGTGAATCTTTTTTTACAAGATCGTGAATGCTGGTTGCTAATAAAGCAATAAATGCAATCCCAAAAATCACCTTTGTTACGAGAAGATCAACTGAGAAAAATAATAACGTCAAAAATCCTAATCCAACTATTCTAGCAAGGATGGTAAAAATTTTATGGACAATGGGTTTTTCATGGTTTGAAGTGATTTTTGCGCCCCTAATATCACTATAAGACTCGTTAAGCAATTTTTCTTTGTCAATATGAACATCGGTAAGCATCTCAGGTGTAAATCGTACGCCTTCGATGATAACATCTTTTTGATTTGTTTCATGGTCTTTTCGCATTAAATCTACCGCTATGACAGTTTTCTAATAGTTTTGCTTTGTCAGGCAATGAATTGTTATTCGTTTGATTTTTTTCTTTTGGTAATTTCCACCCACTTTTCGGGCTACCAATAAATGTTTTGAGATTTACTTGTTGTACTTAAATGTATTGTTAAAATGTACCATAAAAATCCCATCTTGGGAGTTCGGTTCGGTAAAAAAACATTATTTTCTATAATTACTGTGCTTAAAATCATTTTGAGATAAGTTGCTTATATTAATTTTGAAAATACCATTACAATAAATCTTTCGATCACACAAAAATTACCTTATAATATTTTAACAACTATTGCGACTATTTGGAGGGTTTATGAAAATAGCGATTACCGCCGATAATCATATTCTTGATAATAAATCCCACCCGGAGCGTTTGACAACTTTTGGGAATATTTTGGGAAAATGTGATGACCTCAATGTTGATCAGCTAATTATTTGTGGGGATATGTTTGACAAAGATATTAATAATTTTGCTGACTTTGAAAAAGTTTACAGAGAACGAAAGCCGAAAGACTTGAAAACATTTGTTATTCCGGGCAATCATGACCCTGATCTTACCCAGGGTATGTTTTCAATCTCAGAATTTGAAGTTATTGATGAACCTCTAATCAAAGCGCTGGATCAAAAACTTACTGCGCTTTTTATTCCATATAAATCCGAAATTGCAATGGGTGAAGCAATTTCGGAATTCCATGATGATTTAGAACCTGAAAACTGGTTATTATTCAGCCATGGTGATTGGACTGAAGGTCTGCGGTTAACAAATTCCTATGAAGAGGGTGGTTATATGCCCCTTTCTCGATCGGATGTTCAAATCACGAAACCCCATAAAGTATTTTTAGGTCATATTCATCTGCCATATGATGGGGATTCGGTCTATTACCCTGGCTCTCCCTGTCCGATTAATGTGAATGAAACCGGGCCAAGACGAATGCTGATTTTTGACACTATTAGCAGGCAAACCAAAGCTGTCCTGGTTGATTCTCCTAAGATTTTCTACAATGAAAGTTTTATTGTGTTGCCAGACGAGAATAGTATTGACCGATTACGACATCAAATGAAAGAGCGAATTTCTGAGTGGGATTGCCCAGAAGAATGGCATGATCGGATCGTTGTTCGAGTTAGAGTTCGGGGTTTTTCATCTGACCTTCAAGCTGTAAGAGAAGCAGCTATATCAACCTTCTCTCGATTTACCTTATATGATCAAGAGGGACCTGATTTGAATGAACTAAATTATGCTGACGATCTTGATAGGGCAAATATAACAGAAAAAGTTAAATTATGGGTTGATGATCTTGATTATTCGACAGAACCACCAGAACCCAATAAAGATGACATTCTTATCAAAGCACTCAATTTTATTTATGGAGTTTGAAAATGGCTATTCATTTAAAACAAGTTAATGTCAGAAACCTCGGGCCTATTTCAAAATTAGAATTGAATTTTAGCCGATTCAACTTAATATACGGCCACAATGAGATGGGTAAAACTTTTTTGACAGAGTATTTGATTGCGTCTCTTTTCAAAGACAGGTCTGCCTGGTCTTTACGCAATCTGAATGGTCAGGGCAGCGTATTTGTTGAAGGGTTAGGATCGGAGGAGGTTGTTTTTTCCCCTGAAGGCAAAAAGAAACTGGAAGACTATTGGGAGGATCAATCAAATGGATTGCCAACGAATCTGGCACGTCTTCTGGTTGTTAGAGGCGGTCAGCCAGCGATTTCTCAAAGGGTGTCAGGAGGTGTAGGACGATATGAATTGAAGCAGATCGTTTCCCAGGATGTCATGCTGGATCAAATATTGGGACAATTTCAAGCAACTGTCAGGGATGCACGTTTAAACGGGGGTGTTATTGAAGGCGATCGCAGAGGAAAGATCCGTGATAGAGAACAAGCGATAAAAAAATGGAATAAGCGCACGGATCTGCTTAAAAGGGTTCATGCTGAGTATTCAGCAGGCGGTGTCCAGGACCTTGAGATCAAAAGAACAAAATTTTCAAATCAATTAGAGAAACAAACTCAGGCAAAACGCTATGAAGCATTCTTACTTGATAAACAAATATCTGAATTGGAGGGTGAAGAAACTCGCATTGATGAAAATGATTTAAATGATCTCCGTGAATATATAAATCGTGAAGAAAATCTCAAAGATGATATTGATAAAATTAATGCGAGTATAGAAGAAAAACAAAAATTATCAAAACAATACAACTGGTTGTCAAATGCGACATTAGAATGGGAAGAAAAATCATTGGGTAAGGCAAAGGTGCCTGGTTTCGCCTTGGTTGTCCTGGCAGCACTGACATTGATTGCCGGGTTCTTAGTTGCAGTACTTGGGGAAATGGTTTTTCAAGGATCTGGAAATACCATAAACTCACCGCTATTCGAGATAATAGGCGCGGTTGTTTTTCTGATGGGTCTGGTCGCTTCGGGTTTTTGGTTTTGGAGAGTTCGCAAATGGTCGGAGAATATCAAGAATAGTGAGGAACGCAATGATATCCAGGAAGGTTTTCTGAAACGATTTGGTAAACCGGTGGAAAGTCTGACTGATCTGAAAACTCAATTTGATCTGGTCAAGACGGCGGATGCTCAGGTAAAGGAAATGAACGAGCGTCTTCAAGGTAAGGTTATGGTATTGGATGAAAAAACCAATGAAATTGAGTTGTTGTTTTGGAAGCTGACGGGAGAAGAATTCTCAGATCCGGAAACCTGGCGAGATGAATTAAGCACATTGAATGGACAAAGGAAAGAGCTTGAAAAAAATCTCAATTCTCTCAAGTTGGAGTTAAAAGGACTTAATGTTGAAGAATCAGAATATCGCCCCCAGCCTGCAGAAATAGATTATGACAAAGATGAGGAAAACCGATTAAGGGCGGAACTTGAAGAATTAAACACGGAATTATCTCGAGCAAAAATGAAGTTAGAAGGCTTAGAAGCTGAGGTTATGGGTATAACCAATGACCCGATAGGGACATCCTGGGCAACGCTTGTTCATAACCTCCAAGATGCTTGTCGAGATTCAGCTGATGACTACAAAGATTTAACAGCGCATATTCTTGCAGCAATTGGTTTGAGTGAAGTATTGGGAGAGGTTCGCGAGCGAGAGGATGAACAGATTCAGCAAGCAATAAATTCACCTGAAGTAATCAATACACTTCAAGCAATAACTGATCATTATTCTAAATTGGAAATGATTGATGATACATTATTTGTAAGTGGGAAATTTGGTGAATACCGTCTCTCAGATTTGAGTACAGGCATAAGAGAACAAATCCAGCTCGCGCTTCGTATGGGGATGGCAAGGCGCTATACTGCTGGCATTCCATTATTTATGATCATGGATGATGCTTTCCAACATTCAGATTGGATCCGGCGAGAAAAATTGTTTGATCTAGTTCTTGGGATGGTGGATAATGGATGGCAGATGATTTACCTTACCATGGATGACCATATTCGTGATACTGCACTAAATATGGCTAATGCTGCTTTAGGTGAGGGTTTCCGATATTTTGAAATTTCTGAATGATAAATGAAATAAAATCAAATCAACAAATTATTTTTTGGTTACTTCAAACTGCCATTGATGATTGTCTCTTGTTTTTCGTTTAGATATTCTTACATAGTCAAAGGAATTCTTTAACTGAGCTGATAATAATTGACGTTAATTTACAAATTGATAAAAATGATAAAAAAGTAATTATCTCTTTTCTAGCTTGAGAGGGTAGACAATATGATTATTCCAAGTTTTATATTTTTGTATTATTCTATTTTTTATTAACCTAGCTCATCAATATCCTTACACCTTAAAAATCGAACAAAATTTCTCTCCCTTAATTTAACAATAAGGGTCTCACCTTGGAAATAATGCTAATTTAAATAATATGAGTGAATTATTCCGCGAATATTGTGATAAAATAGAATAAATGTTCTATTCAGATTACAATCACAACATGAACTATACCCACAATAATAAACAGACTCCCCATCTCACCCAAACCTACGGCGACCACGGCCTTCGCTTTGCCGGCCCCGACCTCCTCGACTACGCCATGATTTTTGTAATCAAAGGAGGAGACTTCGATGGAGAACGTTTGAGGGTTGACAGCGCTTATCATCCCTGCTGTGGCACCCTGGAAGTAAAGGCATCAATATTTGGTGTCTATAAACGCTGGCATAATAAACTGGATGGCTGCGCCCAGCATCAGCGTGATGGGGGAGGCATTCGATGAGTCAGTATTTTTGTTTGGATGGGGATTCGCCCAATGTGCATCATCTGGGGGAAACCGACCACCTATTTTGGA
>JGI24025J20009_10002362_pt1 | contig 13611 bp, 11 predicted proteins | sample Cruoilmetagenom3_FD_20009 | JGI IMG/M metagenome (IMG submission 20009)
AGAATATTAATCTGGAAAGAATAAGAAGTGGATTGATTTTTTTAACAAAAGATGATATTTTGTAAGAGATTAAAGAGACATGATAAGTAGATCAGGTAATCGCGGAAGAAATTATTTTCTTTCGAGGAAAGTCCGAGCTCCATAGGGCAGAGCGCTGGGTAACTCCCAGTGAGGGTAACCTTAAGGAAAGTGCTACAGAAAAAACACGGCCTGTCACTCAAATTTATTAAAGGATAATTTTCGTTTTCGCATTTTATAAAGTTTTAGATTATTCAATATTGTTCTTATTAAATAACAATTTTGAGTGTCAGGTAAAGGTGAAAAGGCAGGGTAAGAGCCTACCAGTTGTTAGGTGACTAACAAGCTTAGTAAACCCCGCTTGGAGCAAGACCAAATAGGAAGAGTTGTAGTGGCCCGCTGAATCTTCGGGTAGGTCGCATGAGGTGTAGGGTAACCTGCATCCCAGATAGATGATTACCACTCTTATAATTTTATAAGGGTACAGAACTCGGCTTACGGTCTACTTATCAAGAACATCTAAATGGTATGTGTCATATTTTGGCACATACCATTTTTTTTATGCGATATCCCTCATCGTATTCCCTCCCCGCAATCAATCTCCACAAACGTTAAAAATGGCTTAAATATTTAATTATTAGAATAAATTTTGCAAAATATCAAAAAAATAAAAAAAATTAAATTATTTTTAAAAAAAAAGAGGATTTTTAAAAGGGGATGTAGTATACTATCAATAGTGGAACAAAGTGGAGTAAAGTGGAGTAAAAATAATAAGGAAATATTATGTTTTTAGGACAATATGAACACACTATCGACGAAAAAGGGAGATTAATTATACCAGCAAAATATAGAGAGTCTTTAGGTGAAGAATTTATTATTACTTTTGGACTCGATACCTGTCTATTTGTCTATCCTCTAAATGAATGGAAAAGTTTAGCGGAAAAAATAAAATCATTTCCCCTGGGGAAAAAAGATGCGAGGGCGTTTGGGAGAGTATTATTTTCACGCGCATCAAATTGTTCCATAGATACTCAGGGGAGAGTCAGCATTTTGAAATACTTGAAAGATTACGCCCACATCAATAAAGAAATTATGATTATCGGTGTTATGGATAGGATAGAAATTTGGAATAAAAATTTGTGGCAAAAATATTCAACAGAAGCTATAGATTCATATGAAGATATTGCCGAAAGGATTTATGAACAAGAAGGATAATATATGACGAATTCCTTTCATGTACCAGTCTTATTAAATGAAGTTCTAAGTTATTTAAATTGCAGGGAAGGGGGTGTATATATAGATTGTACCTTAGGGGGTGGAGGACACTCTAAAACAATATTGAACAGTATTTATCCCAATTGTATGTTGATAGGCATTGATCAGGATATAGAGGCAATTGATGTAGCAAAAAGAGAATTAGAGAGTTATTCCGACAGAATAAAGATAGTAAAGGGTAATTTTAAAAACTTAAAAGATATATTGCTAAAACTAAAAGTTGATACGGTTTCCGGGATAATATTTGATCTGGGAGTGTCCTTTCACCAGTTAAAAGAGAGGGAACGGGGTTTTAGTTTTAAAAACAATAACCATCTTGATATGAGAATGGATAGGAAACAAAAATTTGACGCTGACATACTGGTGAATACTTATTCTGAAAATGATTTAATTAATGTGTTCGAAAAATATGGAGAAGAACGTTTTTCTAAAAGAATCGCCCGAAGAATTGTAACCGAAAGAAAAAAGGAAGCAATAACTAGCACAAAACAATTATCGGATTTAATTATTAGAACTTTACCAAAAACTAAAAAAAGAGTTACCTGGAGAATCCATCCGGCAACAAGAGTTTTTCAGGCAATAAGGATAGAGGTGAATCAAGAGCTTGATGCATTGGAAAAAGGATTAAGGCAAGCCATTGATATTTTAGAGGAAAAAGGAAGAATATGTGTTATTTCTTATCATTCATTAGAAGATAGAATCGTAAAAATATTTTTTAAAGAAACAGCAAGGGGAGGATTGGGGACAGAAAAGCACAAGATTAAAATTCTTACTAAAAAACCAATTACTCCGTCTTTAGAAGAGATTAAAGAAAATCCAAAGGCAAGAAGCGCAAAATTAAGGGTAGCAGAAAAAATAAATTGAAATTTAGTGAGGTGATGAAAACATGAAAAGCAGTAAAACATTCACAATTAATACTATTGAGAATGAACATGCATTTATTTTTTGTTGCTTATTTTTAATTTTAGCTATAATTTTGGCTTCTCTAATTGTTTTTTATATTTCAAATAATATTATTTTAGTCGGATTAGGCTATAAAATAATAGATCTGGAAAATTATAAAGCGGAATTGGAAGAACAAAATAGAAAATATGAACTCCGTGCTGACACACTTTCTGCATTGGACAGGATAGAGGCAATTGCATGTAATCAGTTAGGCATGATAAGACCGAAAAAAGTTGAATTTATCGCAATGAACACCAGTGCAAAGGTGAATAAATTGGAAAATGTCGGGACAGTAAACACTCATTATGGAAATGAGGATTACTTTTGGGCTAGTGTAGGTATAGATAAAAAAAATAATTTGATTTTAGGTGTGTTAAAGTAATATACTAGCGCAAGTGTAAACTAGAAGAAGGCGGAATTAGTCGTTGGTTTCCAAAGAAAAAAGAGAACATATCACTTTATTATTTATAGTTTTTGTTATTTTTTATTTTTTATTGGCATATAGATTATATAACATTCAGGTCTTACAAGAAGACAAATTTAAAGAAATAGCTCGTCGGGAGCACCTCACCTCTTTATCTATCGATGGTGAAAGAGGAAATATTTACGATAGAAATTTAAATAAATTAGCATCAAATGTTTCTACTAAATCGTTATTTGCTTTACCTTTTAAGATTAAAAATCCTCATGATACCGCTCAAAAAATTTCTTCAATATTAGACTTGAAAGTTGATAATGTATTTAATAGAATAAATCAAAAAAAATCTTTTGTTTGGATAAAGAGAAAGTGCGAAGATTGCGAAGTTAGAGATATTAAAAATTTGAATGTTGATGGTTTGCATTTTTTGAATGAAAATAAAAGATACTACCCCAATAAATACCTGGCTTCTAATATAATTGGGTTTGTGGGAATAGATAACCAGGGCTTAGAGGGGCTGGAATTAGTTTTTGATGATATTCTAAAAAGCGTACCCTGTCTAGTGATATTGGAAAGAGATGCTTCAGGTGGAAAAATTCCACTAAGTATTAAAGGATCAGATGAATCAAAAAATGGAGAATCTATCGTTTTAACGATTGATAAGGTAATCCAATATATTACTGAAGAAGCTTTAGATAAGGCATTTGAAAAAGCTCGGGCTAAAGCGGGGATTGCCATCGTTGTCGAACCCAAGACCGGAGAAATATTAGCGATGGCAGTGCGACCCACGTTTAATTCTAATTGTTTTAATGATTTCCCCCGGGATTTTTGGAGAAACAGGGCAATTACCGATGCTTATGAACCCGGTTCAACATTTAAAGTCGTTACCATCTCCTCTGCGTTGGAAGAAAAAATTGCTAAGCTGGATGATCGATTTAATTGTAAGGGATGGATTAAATATAATGGACATATTTTTCATGACATACATATTCATCATGAACAGGATCTTACCGATATTGTGAAAAATTCCTGTAATATCGGTGTTATTCAGGTTGGAACCAGATTTGATGAAAATATTTTCGAAAAATATATCAGAAGATTTGGATTTGGAGCATTAACGGATATAGAATTACCCGGAGAAATTGGTGGATTGATCAGAAGTTCAAAAGATTGGTCAAAAATATCTTTAGCATCTTTATCGATCGGGCAGGAGATATCTGTAACCCCTTTGCAATTAGTTATGGCGATTTCAAGCATAGCTAACAAAGGAACTTTAATGAAGCCAATGATAGTTAAAGAAATATTAGATTCCAATCAAAATAAAATTAAGGTATTTAAGCCTAAACCGGTTAGACAGGTGGTTTCATCTGATATCGCTTTAACCATGTCTAAAATACTAGAACAGGTTGTAGTGGATGGAACCGGTAAGAGAGCAATAGTTCCGGGATATCGCGTAGCCGGGAAAACCGGAACGGCTCAAAAATTCGATCTAGCTCTTGGCAAATATTCTGACGATAAATATAATTCACTATTTGTTGGATTTGTACCGGTAGAGAATCCAAAATTATCAATTCTAGTCTTAATTGATGAACCAATAGGAAGTTATTATGGTGGGACGATTGCTGCACCGGTTTTTAAAGAAATTGTTTCAAAAGTCTTACCTTATTTATCCGTTCCACCCGATAATTAAGAAGACAAAAAAACAGTATACAGTATCGAGTATCGAGTATATAGTGAAGAAAAGATAAAAAATGTTGCAAGTTGCAGTTTCGAGTTGCGAGTAAAGAAATGCAAAAAATATTGGATAAGAAAATAGTGTATAGTGAAGAAAAAAAGTGGCAGATAGATAGGGAAAGAGTTTAGTTAATTAGTTAATCGGTTAATTAGTAGATCATATGGAGTAATAATAATGAAACTAAGTGAATTAATAAAGAATATAAAAATTAAAGAAGTAACGGGAAACTTGGATATTGAAATAAAAGGGATTTATCATGACTCTCGAAAAATAAAGAAAGATTTTTTATTTGTTTGTGTAAAAGGTTTTGTTACCGATGGACATAATTTTATTGAAAATTCAATCAGTAACGGTGCAATTGCTATAGTCGTCGAAAAAAAAGTAAATCCTATTGAAGGTGTTACTGTAATAAGAGTAAAGGATTCACGACTGGCGTTGGCCATCATGGCAAATAATTTTTATCATTACCCTTCACGTCAGTTAAAGCTGATTGGCGTTACAGGTACTAATGGCAAAACTACGATTACTTATATGTTAAAGTGCATTTTAGAGGGAGCTAGATACAAAACTGGTCTTTTGGGGACTGCAGAAAATATTATTGGCAAACATGTTAATTCTTCCGGTATGACAACTATGGAATCAATTGATTTACAGAGGACTCTCCGGGAAATGGTCAAGCAGAAAAATAGTTATGTTGTAATGGAGGCTTCTTCCCATGCCTTGCAACTTTCCCGGGTTGAGGGTTGTGATTTTGAAACCGCTATTTTTACCAATATCAGCAATGAACATTTTGAACTTCATGAGAATTTTGATAATTATTTAAATGCAAAGAAAAAACTTTTTACAAGATTGAATAAAAGCAAAAAAAATTCTGCGGATAAATTTGCAGTCATTAATATTGACGAAGAGTACAGTGATATATTTATCGCAACTAATAAAACAAATTTAATCACCTACGGAATAAGAGAAGAAGAAGCTGATGTCAGAGCAATTAATATTAATATTGAGCTGGAAAAATTATCTTTTACTGCAAAAACTCCAAAAGGTGGAATAAAGATAAATTTAAATACCAGTGGAAGATATAATATATATAATGCTTTGGCTGCAATTGCAGTTGCAGTTACACAAGATATTCCTCTGGATACTATTTCAAAATCATTAGAGAAATTTCATGGAGCTCCGGGCAGATATAAATTATTAAAGTATGGTCAAAAATTTACTGTTATTATTGATTTTGCACATAATTATCATGGATTGGGGAATATATTACAGAATTTACGACTTTTTGCTAAAAAACGAATTATTACAGTATTTGGACATGGTGGAGGAAAATATCACCAAGTCAGGAGCATTATTGGGGAAGTCTTAGGCAGGTTTAGTGATTATGTCGTTATTACGGCTGATAATCCTAAAAGTGAAAATCCTTTAAACATTGCCCATGAGATTGAAAGTGGTGTAAAAAGATATAATCAAAATTATAAAATTATCCCGGATAGAGCGGAAGCCATTAATTATACCTTGGAAACAGCTGAAGAGGGAGATATAGTATTAATTGCCGGTAAAGGACCTGAAACCGAACAAATTTACCACCATAAAGTGGTTCATCATAATGATGAAGAAGTAGTAAGAAAAAAATTACTGGGGAGATAAAAAATTGAAAGTTTTTAAGATAAAGGATTTAATCGAAGCTGTCTCCGGAAAAATGATTCAAGGAGATATTAATGCTTTGGTCAATCCTGTGTCGATAGATAGCAGAACATTAAATCCGGAGGATTTATTTTTTGCATTAGCTGGTCCTAATTTTGATGGGCATAATTTTATTTTAGATGCTTTTTGCAAAGAGGCAAGTGGTATTGTTATCAGTAAAAAAATAAATTTCCTTGAAAAAGAAAAAATAAAGTATAAAGATAAAATAATAATAGAAGTAGAAGATACCCTGAAAGCTTTACAGGATTGGGCTAAATTTTTTAAGAAAGAATATAAAACTTATAATATTTGTGTGACAGGAAGTACAGGAAAAACAACAACCAAGGAATTAACTGCTTCCATACTACGCTTAAAATATTCTCTTTTAAAAACTGCCGGAAATTATAATAATGAGATAGGAATTCCTCTTACGCTATTTAAGCTTAAAGATAATCATAAAATATTGATTACAGAAATGGGAATGAGAGGATTGGGAGAAATTAAAGATTTAACCGATCTTGTCAAGCCTGATTTAGCGGTAGTAACGAATATAGGTGAATCTCATATCGGTTTACTGGGTTCAAAAGAGAATATATTTAAAGCAAAATCAGAAATATTAACATCATTAAATGCAGATGGAATTGCTGTATTAAATAGAGATGATTCCTATTACTATAAAATGCGGGAATTGGTCAAAGATAAAAGAATTATTACTTTTGGAATTAAAAACATAAGTGATATCATGGCTTCTGATATCAAGTTAAGAAACGGAAAAGGGATGGAATTTAATCTTAAAATAGGAAATAATCAAGAAAAAGGATTATATTTTCCTTTATTGGGAATCCATAATATCTATAATGCGCTTGCCGCTTCTGCGGTTGCCTTTGCCCTAGGTATGGATAGAGATCTCATCATAAAAGGATTAGAATCTTTTAAATCTATACCTATGCATATGCACCTGATCGATCTTTATAATGGTATTAAAATAGTAAATGACTCTTACAATGCAAGTCCATCGTCAGTAAAAAGTGCATTGCTTACTTTTACCGGGATTGCCGGGAAGAATAGAAAAATTGTAATTTTGGGAGACATGCTGGAATTGGGAGAAATGACTGATTTTTACCATAAACAAATTGGTCGGGAAATTGCTAATTCATCCATAGATATTTTAATAACCCTTGGAGATGGGGGAAAACTGATAGCTCAGGCTGCTTTAAAAAATGGAATGCAGGATGATTGTGTTTTTTCTTTTAGAAAAGAGAATAGAGAAAAGTTATCTCAAAAATTATTAAGTATTCTCAATCCTTTGGATTTTTTATTGCTAAAAGCTTCACGTGAAATGGAAATGGAAAAAATTCAAAGATATCTTCAAGAAAAATTTAGAAATAGAATGAAATAGAGGAGAAAAGATGGCTAATTGGCAATTTATCATTATTATATCTTTTTTAATTCCAGTGGTTACTTTACCTTTTTTTATACGCTTTGTTAAAAAATATAAAATGGGACAAAGAATTCGTCAGGAAGGACCAGATCTTCATCAGCATAAAATGGGCACTCCCACTATGGGCGGGGTTATTATCATGATAGCTTTAACCCTGGTAGTTATATTGTTTGTTCCTCATCATCAATATATAACTTGTTCACTGATTATAACTCTAGGTTTTGGATTTATCGGTTTATTGGATGATTCAATAAAAATACAAAAAAAAAGATCAATGGGTCTCACAACTTCAGCTAAAATATTTTTTCAAATTATCTTTTCCTTAATTATTGCATATTATATTCAAAAGAATAGCGGTATTGATGGGAACATATACATTCCGTTTACAAAAAACAGCTTGAATTCAGGGAGTTTATTTATTCCAATAATTGCTTTGGTACTAATCAGTACAGTCAATGCAGTCAATTTAACTGATGGTCTGGATGGTCTGGCAACCGGATTGATATTTGTTGCCATGATAAGTTTTTCTATAATTGCAATTTTTCAAAATTTATGGCCGGTTGGCATTTTTTCATTGATAGTTGCATCGATTTCATTAGGTTTTTTAATTTTTAATATTTTTCCCGCAAAAATATTTTTAGGAGATGTCGGTTCATTCGCCTTGGGCGGAGCGCTTGCATCTGCAGCAATATTTACCAAAACAGAATTATTGTTGATTATTATTGGCGGGATATTTGCCATTGAAACTTTATCAGTTATTATTCAGGTAAGTTCTGTAAAGATTAGAAGAAAAACAGTTTTTAAAATGAGTCCCATTCATCATCATTTTGAAATGTCCGGTTGGAAGGAACCTACAATTGTTATTACTTTTTGGATTGCAGGATTATTTCTGGGAATCATTGGTGTAATTATATATTATTAGCGAGAGTATTTAGGTGTTAAATAGAAGTGCGGAAGGGATAGAGGATATAAAAGAGGTTATAATTTTATGATATTAGAAAAAAAATTTCCCGATTATTATTTGTTTGCGATTATAATCATTCTGTTAACTATTGGCATATGCATGGTTTTTAGTTCAAGTTTTATCATGGCGGATAAATGGTATGGAGATAGTTATTATTTTTTAAAAAAACAAATTATCTATGCTATAATAGCTTTGATAGTTTTGCTATTCAGCATCAATATTGATTATCACCATTACAAAAAAATTAGCATACCTCTCTTAATTTTATCCATAATACTTTTGTCTATGGTATTTATTCCGGGTATTGGAAGGTCTGCCGGGGGAGCAATCAGGTGGATTAATTTAGGTTTATTTTCGTTTCAACCTTCTGAGATCGCCAAATTCGCTTTAATTTTATACATGGCAGAATCAATGTCCAGAAAAGATATGAAAGATTTAAAAACATTTGCTAAGGGGATATTACCTTCATTAGTAGTTATTAGCACAATATTTATATTAATTTTAAAAGAACCTGATTTTAGCACTGCTTTGATTGTGTTAGGTATCTCTTTTGTTATGTTGTTTATCGGTGGAACAAGAATTACTCAGTTATTTACTTTGATTGCAGCCGCAATCCCCATTGGGATTTTAATTTTATTGAAAGAGGAATATCGAAAAATAAGATTGCTTGCTTTTTTAGATCCATGGAAAGATCCCTTAGACAGCGGATTTCACGTTATACAATCTTTACTGGCTCTGGGAAGCGGAGGAATAACCGGGGTTGGTTTAGCTGAAAGCAGACAAAAATATTTTTATCTTCCTGATCAGCATACTGATTTCATATTTTCAATCATAGGTGAAGAATTAGGACTTATAGGCACATTATCAATTATTATATTATTTACCTTATTATTGTGGAGAGGGTATAGAATTGCAATTCGCTCAACAGATCACTTTGGTTGTTTATTAGCAGCCGGCATTACCTTTGTTATCGCTTTCCAAAGTATGATAAATATCGGAGTGGTAACTAAAATGTTGCCAACTACCGGGATTACACTTCCTTTTATCAGCTTTGGTGGCACTTCTTTAATTGTAAATATGTTTTGTATCGGAATTCTATTAAATATTTCCAGATTCAGAGTAAGAGAAAATACAGAAAATGGAATCGGAGTAGAGTAAATGGCTTTAAAAATATTGATTTCAGGAGGTGGAACAGGGGGTCACATATATCCCGGGATCAGTTTAGCAAATGAATTAAAAACTAGAGATAAGAAAAATGATATACTTTTTGTGGGTACGAAAAGAGGAATGGAGGCAAAAATAATTCCCCGGGAAGGATTTAAATTTAATACAATCATTGCCAAAGGAATAAAGAGACAATTATGTTTTGATAGCTTTAATGCAATTATTATATTTTTTATTTCCTTAATACAATCCTATAAAATATTAAAAAAATATAGACCGGATATAGTGATAGGTACTGGTGGTTATGTAAGCGGATCAATTGTTTTAATGGCGTCAATTTTAAATATTCCAAATTTTATTCATGAACAGAATGTAATTCCTGGAATTACCAATAAATTTTTATCTCACTTTGCATATACAACTTTTCTAAGTTTTAAGCAATCAAAAAAATACTTTAAACATAAAGATAGATTATTTTTTTCCGGAAATCCGATACACGTAAAAAATATAGGTGGGTTTAAAGATAAAAATTACAAACAATTTAATTTAAATCCTTTAAAGAGAACAATTTTGGTTCTTGGAGGAAGCAAGGGAGCCGCATCAATTAATAATTCGGTGATTACAGGAGTTGGGTTAATAAAGCATACCGTCAAAAAAGACTGGCAGGTTCTGTTAATAAGTGGAGTCGATGATTATGAAAATATAAGTTCAATAATAGGTAATGATAGAAATACTTTTTTTGTCGAATCTTGGAGTCGATGATTATGAAAATATAAGTTCAATAATAGGTAATGATAGAAATACTTTTTTTGTCGAATCTTATCTATATGATATAGAGAAAGCTTATAATTTAGCAGATTTAATTATTTGCCGGGCAGGTGCTACAACTTTAGCTGAGATAAATGCGTATGGAATACCATCTGTATTAATTCCCTATCCCTTTGCTACTGACAATCATCAGGAATTGAATGCGCGGGTTTTAGAAGAAGAAGGTGCTGCAATAGTTATTTTAGAAAAGGATTTATCGGGGAAAAGCCTGTCAAAGATATTATCTGCTTTATTTGCTAACCGGACTCAACTGGAAGCCATGGCTGAAAAAAGCAAAGTTTTAGGGAATGTTGATTCCGCGAAAAAAATCATTGATGTTATTATAAGTAAAATAAAAAATAATTCTGTTAGTAATTGAAAAAATAAAATTGTTATTTCAGTAAATAAAAAAACAAAATATAAATAAAGATTGGAGTTATTATTGGTGAATAAAGAAAAATTACATATACATTTTATTGGAATTGGCGGAGTAGGAATGAGCGGTATTGCTTTTATTCTTCTTAATTTGGGATATAAAATAAGCGGATCGGATCTTAAGTCTTCAAATATTACAGATAAACTGGTGAGTAGGGGAGCTACTTTCTACGAGGGACATTATGAAAAAAATGTAAAAGATGCAGATTTAGTTGTAATTTCATCTGCAATACCTGAAACTAATCCGGAAATTCAGGAATCCAAAAAGAAACATATTAAGATAATAAAAAGAGCTGAAATGTTGGCCCGAATTATGAATCATAAATCAGGGATAGCCATTGCAGGTACTCATGGAAAAACAACAACAACCTCCATGATAGGTTTTTTACTTGAGCAGAGCGGTTTCGATCCTACTGTCATCGTAGGCGGAGAGGGGAATAATTTTAAAGGAAATGCAAAATTTGGTTCCGGAGATTACGTAGTTGCTGAAGCAGACGAAAGTGATGGTACTTTTTTAAAATTAAATCCAAAAATCGCAGTCATTACTAATATTGAAGATGATCATATGGAATATTACAAAAATATGGATAATATCTTACTGGATTTTAATAAATTTATTGATAAAATTGATACTAAAGGAAAAATTATTTTATGTACGGATTGTAACAATGTTCAAAAACTACAAAAAAATAATGAAAATAACAGTATAACTTATGGAATTAAAAATCAAGCTGATTTTATGGCAAAGGCAATATCCTTTGGCAAATTATGTTCTAAATCTAAAATTTATTATAAAGGTAAGGAAATGGGCGAGTTGTCTTTAAAGATTTCGGGTTACCATAATATTCTGAACGCTTTAGGAACAATTGCTGTAGGAATTGAGCTGGGAATAGAATTTGATAAAATTGCAAAAATATTGGAAAAATTTAATGGTGTGAAAAGAAGAATGGAAATTGTATCTGATAATGATAATGAAATATTGATTATAGATGATTATGCCCACCACCCTACAGAAATAATAACTACCTTGAATGCTTTGAAGAATAGTTGGAAAGATAGAAGAATTATTGCAGTTTTCCAACCTCATAGATTTACCAGAACCAAACTATTAGCAAAAAAATTTGGATCGGCATTCTTTAATGCCGACCAGGTTATTATTGATGACATTTATTCGGCAAACGAGCTGCCAATTGCAGGGATTAGCGGAAAAACCATCTTTAACGAGATTAAAAAAGCAGAACATAACCATGTAGAATATATTCCTCATAAGGATGCTATTTTAGAGCATTTGAAAAAAATGGTTCAGGACGGAGATATTGTTATCACCATGGGAGCCGGAGATATTTGGACTGTTGGTAAAGAATTAGCTAAGAAATATTAAAAAAAGGTGTTTTTATTGGTAAGTATTGTGTCAAAAGAATATATCTATCATCAATTTATAAACAAAGGACTTAAACATGTAATTAAAATTAATGAACCATTAATTAATCACACTTCTTATAAAATTGGCGGGCCAGCTGATTTTTATTGTTCTCCCGGGAATATAAATGAATTAAAATCCCTCCTTTCAATCGCTGTTCACGAAAAAATTCCCTACTCTTTAATCGGTAACGGGACGAATTTATTAATCCGTGATAAAGGAATTAGAGGAATGGTAATAAATTTAGGAAAAGATTTTAAAAAAGTTTGTATTTTTGATAGAATATTGAAAACCGGCGCAGGAATTAGTTTAATATATTTAAGTAAATTTGCTTTTAACCATAATTTAAGTGGTTTAGAATTTGCTTGCAATGTACCCGGCACTCTTGGTGGAGCAATCATTAACAATGCCAGCTTTAAAGGAAATTCTATAGCAGATATAGTTCACAGTGTTACTATATTGACTAAAGAGAATAAAATAAAAAAAATACCGCGATCGGATTTGAATTTTAATTACAGGAAATGTGATTTAAAAGAACTTTCTATAATCATTATAGAAGCAGAATTAAAATTAAAATATGGAATAAAAGAAAAAATAAAATCGAAGATAGAAGAGAATATCGGAATCAGAATAAATAAGCAGCCATTAAATTATTTCAGCGCGGGTAGTATTTTTAAAAATCCGGAAGGTTATTTTGCCGGGGCATTAATTGAACAGGTAGGGGCAAAGGGGCTTTCAAAGGGAAATGCCGAAGTATCTAAAGTTCACGCTAATTTTATTGTAAATAAAGGAAACGCTTTGGCGAGTGATGTATTATATTTAATCAAAGAGATAGAAACAAGAGTTCGGAATAGATTTGGAATAAAATTAGAACAAGAAATTGAAATTTTAGGGGAAGAGTAATTTGTTATAAATCGAAAGTAAGAAGCCGCAGAAATCCAGGAGCAGAAATATGGAATTAAATGATGATTATGGAGAAGAAAAGGAATCAGAAACGGAGGAGATAATAGAGGAAAGCGAAAACCATCCATCGAGCAGAATAAAAATATATAAAATTATTATTAGTTATTGTTTATTGGGTATACTGGGTTGGTGCTTGTTTAATTTTTTATTTCATCATGATTTTTTTAATATCAAAAATGTCGTTGTTGATGGAAATGATTACTTGAAACAGATTGAAATATTGCAAGAATCCGAAATAAAAATCGGAGAAAATATTTTTTTATTAAATTCGATAAGACACATTGCTCATTTAAAGAACGATCCCTGGATAAGAGAAGCAGAAATAAAAAAAATTATTCCG
>JGI24025J20009_10002366_pt1 | contig 13589 bp, 18 predicted proteins | sample Cruoilmetagenom3_FD_20009 | JGI IMG/M metagenome (IMG submission 20009)
ACAGTTACGATGCGAGCGGCGCCAGTGGTGGTGGGTATAATGTTGGTACCGGCAGACCTGGCTCGGCGCAGGTCGCGGTGAAACACATCCAGTATCTTTTGGTCGTTAGTATAGGCGTGGATGGTAGTCATTAACCCGTGAACAATGCCAAAGTTTTGGTGAAGGACTTTAACTACAGGGGCAATGCAGTTAGTGGTACAGGAGCCGTTGGATATAATGCGATGCTCGGCCGGGACATATTGCCCTTCATTGACGCCGAGGACGATGGATATATCCTCTTCTTTAGCCGGTGCGGAGATAATTACTTTCTTAGCCCCGCCTTGAAGGTGAGCAGCAGCCTTGCTCGCCTGGGTGAAAAGCCCGGTGGATTCAATTACAATGTCCACCCTGTAGTCTCGCCAGGGAATTTTCCCCGGGTCACGCTCAGCTAAGACCTTTATCTCTCTGTCATCCACTACGATGCGGTCGTCTTTAGCCTCCACCTTACCGGGATAGATGCCATAGTTGCTATCATACTTAAAGAGATGAGCATTGGTTTCGGCATCGGTGAGGTCATTCACCGCTGCCACTTCCACCTTATCTCCACAACGCTGGATAATTGCCTTCAGAGCTAACCTACCAATACGCCCGAAGCCGTTGATTCCTACTTTTGTTGCCATTCTTCTTTACCTCCTTTTCATTTATGTGCTGTTTGATTTTACCTTAGCTTGGACTCAAATTCTGGTTGGCTATTCGGGGAATTCTTCACCTCCAAATTTCGTAGTGCGACCCTTCAGGGTCGCGCAGCACGAGGCTAAAGCCTCGCACTACATTTGTTCTCCTTTTCATTTAATTTGCACCCGCACCTTATTCCTCTCCCTTCAAGGGAGAAGGTAGGTAGGGCTAGTCTTTAGCTAAATATAAAGAAGCGCCATCCATATCAACATTGCCCACCCTGTCTTCCTCCACCAAGAGCTTAAGGTGAGCAATGGTCTCGGTAACAGCCATTCGCCTGTCCCAGACTGGCAAATCCTGAAAAGCAGTGCCTCCCTCATTGCCCATCCAGGGGATTTGCTGAGCTATCTCGTAGGCTGTCTTCAAGCCGTCGTGCAGAGACCTCATGATGGCCCTCTTCCTTTCCTCGTGATGCTGGAGTATTTTTTCTATTCTCAGCCCTAAAGCATTGAACACCGGCCCATGTCCCGGGAGAATAAAATGAGCCTTAAGGCGCTCTAGTTTTTTAAGGGAAGAAACATAGTCGCCCAGGGGGTTATCGCCAGATTGGGGATTGAAGCCAACGTGGGGAATGGTATCATACAAGACATGGTCGCCGGTGAGAATAAACTTCCTTTCTCGTTCATAAAGGCAGATATGTCCTGGCGAATGCCCCGGCGTCCATAACACCTCAAATTCGAAAGAATCATTGGAAATTATGTCGTCATCCTCTAGCATAACGTCAGGTAAATCCGGAGTGACATATCTATTCATCCATAAAGAAGCCTCCTTTAACTGGGGTAGTTCATCCTCAGGAACGCCATTCTGCTGAAGCAGCACTGTAACCTTCTTAACCAGGTCAGCAAAATCCTTGTACCTGGGGAGAATAATACCCGCATCAATCCTGTGAATGGCTACCTGTGCGCCGCAAATTTGCTTTATCTTGCTTGACAACCCATAATGGTCGGGGTGTATATGGGTGATAACCACTTTCTTGATGTCTCGAAGCTTGAGACTTGCCGCTTTTATCCCTTCCTGGAGAGCCCACAGAGATTCCTGGCTATCCCAGCCGGGATCAACCAGTATATGACCATTACTGCCTTCAATTGCATAAGCATTGGTAGGCCACGAGTCATTTCCAGGAGCAGGAATTTTTATTTGATGCACACCGTTTAATACCTGCATTATTTCATCCTCTCCAGATTGTAGAATGCTTTTTTGCCGGGATATCGTGCCGCCCCTCCTAATTCCTCCTCTATCCTGAGCAGGCGATTGTACTTAGCCAGTCTCTCGCTGCGACAGGGGGCACCAGCTTTAATGAATCCGGCATTGCTAGCTACCGAAAGGTCGGCAATAGTAGTATCCTCGGTCTCACCAGACCTGTGGCTAATAATGGTTGTCCACCCCTCCTGCTGGGCTCTTTTGATAACAGCCAGGGTTTCACTGAGCGTGCCTATCTGATTTGGTTTAATGAGGATTGAGTTGGAGGCTTTCTGGGCGATGCCCTTTTCCAGTCGCTCCATGTTGGTAGCATAAAGGTCATCTCCGACTATTTGAGTGTGCTTTCCTATTTGAGACATGAGCAACGACCAGCTTGCCCAATCATCCTCCTCCAACCCGTCCTCGATGCTGATGATAGGGTAATCAGAGATTAATTTGACATAATAGTCAACAATCTCCGTGGAATTGAGGGCAACCCCTTCTCGAGATAGGACATATTTCCCATGAGCAGTATGATGCTTCTCTCTCTGATAGAATCCGCTGGCGGCTGGGTCCAGTGCGATAAATAAGTCCTGGCCAGCTTTATAGCCTGCCAAGTCAGTGGCTGCTAATAGCAGCTCCAGTGCACCTTTATTAGAGGGGAGTTGGGGAGCAAAGCCACCTTCGTCTCCCACGTTGGTGCTTAACCCCTTGTCTTTAATCACTTTGCGCAGGGAGTGGTACACTTCACTAGCTATTTGCATGGCTTTGCGGAAACTGGCAGCGCCCGCTGGCACTATCATAAATTCCTGAAAATCAATAGAGTCCGAGGCATGCTTACCGCCGTTGAGAATATTTAACATGGGGACAGGCAATAAGTTGGCTCCTTCTCTGCCTAAATAGCGATATAAAGGAATACCTTGGAAGCTGGCTCCAGCCTTGGCTGCTGCCAGAGATGTTCCCAGTATGGCGTTAGCTCCCAGCCGGGACTTATTAGCAGTACCGTCAAGTTCAATTAGTCGCTGGTCAATAACCGATTGCTCCAGAGCAGACATACCCTCTATTGCTGAAGCAATCTCAGTATTAACATGTCCTACGGCTTTTAGAATGCCGAGTCCCCCATATCTACTTTTGTCACCATCCCGAAGCTCCACCGCCTCATATTTCCCCGTGCTCGCTCCGGAGGGAACAGCGGCAATGCCCACAGTGCTATCAGCCAATATCACCTCCACCTCTATGGTGGGATTGCCCCGGGAATCGAGAATCTCTCTGGCTTTTACACTCTTGATACTTGCTATTTCTGAGGGCATTCTGCGGCTAGCTCCCTGTCATTGCGAGTCCTGATGTAATCGGGACGTGGTAATCTCATGATTTTTGCGCTTCTCAGCTAGGGTGATAGCTTTATCCACTGCCTCGGCGGCACTGTGAACTCTGACTATGGAATCATCCTCCACGTCGTTCCTGGACAGCGACCAGGTATTCAAGCCGATGACCGGGATACTGTTCTTCAGAGCATGAGCAATTTCACTTAGCGTTCCGTAGCCACCGCCAATAGCAATTATTGCCCGGGCTGACTTCACCACCGCGACATTTCTGGCCTCGCCCATGCCGGTAACCACGGGAATATCTATCCAGCGGTTTGACATGCTTGCATCTTGTCCAGGCAAAATGCCCACGGTCAGGCCACCTTTTGACTTAGCTCCGCGGCAGGCAGATTCCATCACACCACCCAGGCCACCGCATACTACGGTAGCACCTCGCTGGGCTAACAACTCACCCACAGTTTCTGCCAGCCTGGCTTCTTCCGCAGAACAAGCTGAATCTCCTATGACTGTGATGTTCATTCTCCAGCCAATATACTATATTAGCATACAGTCCTCAGGCTCAGCGAATTGTATTGTAACATGATTTCGTCCCGCAGAGGAAACATGAAAGCTATGAGGTATTATTGAGCAAAGTACCCTTCGGGACACGATGTCCACAAGATAATGCGCTGCCAGGGTTGCTACATTTTACTTGTATTCTATATCAGCCTTCTCTTTGAGTTCCTCAATGAGAAGAGATGTAGCTTCCTGTCGCTTTTGCTGTTCCAAAAGGGCCATTATTTGCGATTCCAGTTGTTCAAATGTCATATTCCCTGCTTGAGGATGTTGTTGCTTGTAATCCTCGTAGAATACCCTGGCTTCTATCTCAGTAACCTCAGGAGCCTGGACTGCGTCATCCAGATAACTATTAATCGCCAACTGTCTCTGGAAGTCCTGCAAATATTCCTCATAAGAAAAGTCAGACTTAGCCAAGGCCGCCTTAAAATCTTCCATCGTCCTCCCCGACGACGCCACGCGTGCTTCCAATTCTTGTTCTGCCTCGTCCATTGTGGGGGCATAACCCTGCTCATCAGCTTCCTGGTATAGCACTGTCTCCGCTATTAGCTGCTCCAGAGCTTCCTCTTCCGATATCGGCATTTTGTAAGATTCATATACTTTTACCCGCAGTTTTGTCACGTCTCCTGCCGTTATCGCTTCGCCGTTTACTCTAGCTACGACCTCGCTACCCGGTGTCGCAGTGGCGGCAAGCACCAGCGCCGCTGTTAGAACTGCTGCTGCCACTATTACCGCTGCTCCTGCTATAAACTTCCCTTTCTTACGGTTCAAACTTATGCTTTCTAGTTTCTTTAGCATATTCTCCTCTCCAGGTCATTCAAATGCAGTGTCTCCTTTCTACGTATTATACCAGATGAAAGGGATGATAATAGCCCCTGAATGTTAACCCCCGGGAAACTCCTCGCAATCGTCCGCGCCCGGCAAAGTGCCGGGAGGTGTAAACAATCCGCCCAATTGTTAAACGGCGGCGATGATTTCCGAGGCAAAACACTATGCTATCGCCAGGGAACAGAACTTTGGCGGCATCGTTTTTGTATTATTGAACTGAGCTGCTTCAATATTTTGATGCGCCTATGTCAACCATCTCCCCGGTTATACCAAAGACAACATGCTCACAGATATTTGTTACCCTATCGGCGAAACGTTCCAGATTGTGTGCTACCCATATCAGTCGAGTAGCCTGCGTGATGTTCTTTGGGTTCTCGACCATAAACAAGAGAAGCTCGCGGAATACCTGGTCATAAAGGGCGTCTACCTCATCATCAATCTGGCAGATGTGTTTGGATTTTTCCACATCTCTTTCTGATAGGGACTCCAGACTCCCTCGCAGCATCTCCGTTCCTCTTTGTGCCATAGCAGGAATGTCTATAAGTGGCTTCAAGGGCGGCTGATTGCCTATCATCAATGTGATATTGGCTATGCCCTCGGCATAATCCCCCATGCGCTCCAGTTCCGTAATAATTCCCAGTAAAGCAACTATCATGCGGAGGTTGCTACCCCAGGAGTAACCAACAGCCAGAAGACTCATACAGTCTTGCCGTATAGCAAATTCCATGCGATCCAGCTCCTGGTCATTCCTGATAATCTGAGTTGCAAGGTCGGCATCCCTTCTCTGTAGGCTCTCTACAGAGCTTTTGAGGGCTATCTCCACCACATTGCCGAAGGACAATACGTCGTGTTCAATCTGGTTCAACCTCTGTGTTAAGCCAACATCGGCCACGTTGTTTATGTTCACTTGTTGCCCATCGGATTTGAACTCGCCCTTGGTCACTTGGTGAACTCGCGTGCTAGCTGCATCTAGTTCCCCACTCACCGCCTTAACCCTTACCTTTAGATGGATCCGGTCAACTATATCAAAGATTATCCACTTTAGTATTACGCTTCCTGTCAAAACATAGAACCATACGAAGGTTGTAAAGGATGGTTGTTGCCAAACCAGATACATGACCCTGGCCCAAAGCAAGGAAAAACCGACGCCAATGACGACCTTACAGAAATTTATGTCCAGCTTGGGCAGTTTCACAATGATTGACCTCATCGCCAATTATCGTACTAAGGAATCATAGCCATTATACTCGGTGTACGCCAGCAGAGGCAAAGCGGTAGAATAAGACCAATATCAGCAAGTAGGGCTGTTACTACATAGTCTAACAGAACTCAGAAGGGCTCGGTTTTCCCGGCGCGGAGATATCCCGCCTTTTGCTTTGCTCTGCGGCTGTTTGCTAACGTCATAGTTGTTAGCTGTGGTTAATATGCGATAAACTTGACCAGGAGATGAGAGCGAAAGAGTTAAGGGACCTGGTCATATCGGCGCTCGTTCTGGCACTGGCATTTGGTATTGCCCTTTCCGGTGGCTTTCGCGCCTTTCAGCAGCCGGACATCCTCGTTTTCGCCGTCGGCATAGCTCTGGTCGCTGTTTCCTTGGGGTTTGTCTTTCATGAGTTAGCTCATCGGCTTGTTGCCAGAAGGTTCAACTGCTTCGCAGAGTATGTGATGTGGCCCCTAGGCTTAATCGTGGCATTGGGTATCTCGCTTTTCGGTTTTATCTTTGCTGCTCCTGGCGCAGTCATGATACAGCCCAGAGCAACTGCAGGGGGAACAATCAGTCTGAGCAATAGGAAGGTCGGGCTCATCTCACTGGCTGGCCCAGCCACTAATATCGGTCTGGCAGTGGTGTTCCTGGTGCTAGATGCTATTCGACCAGCTTTGCTCTTCACCCTGGGAGCGTACATTAACACCTGGCTGGCACTGTTCAACCTGATACCGTTCGGTCCTCTGGATGGCGTAAAGGTCTTCAGGTGGAACAAAGGCTTCTGGTTAATCGCGATAGCTGGAGCAGGCGGCTTGTTTGTTGCGCGGCGTTTTTTATTCTAGTCCGGTCTGGTTGCACAGGACAGGCTTTTGTTTTCATACTGCATTATGATTCTGCATTTGCTCCACCTGCGTCCTCTGTCACCTGGCACAGTAATAAATGCTCCCGCCCAAATACGCCTCTTTTTTGACCAATGTACCGCATACGGCGCGGGGTTGCCCGACGGTATTTTTGCTTAGTTTAGTCTTGTATCCTCCCGGTTTACCCGAAAGGTCGCTCTCGGTATCCCGTCCGCCCTTCGCCGTCATTTCCGAAAGAGTGTCCTTAATAGAATCAAATAGAACCCGTTGGTCTGTAATGGAAGTAGTAGCGTAAATTTACACCGTCACTGAATAACAACTTCGCGTTACCAGCCCTTATTTCTACCTGCCCCCCATAGCTCACGGCATCGCTGATTAACTTGTCGGTTAACAGACTTTGGTATTCCTGCGGGTCACCGAAATACCAAGCCAACTTGTGTGGGCTCTGGACAGCAATAACATTCTTAATTTTCTTACCGCCAACAGTCTCATTAATCTGTTTGGCTAAAACGGCAGCTTCAGGCAGTTCTATCATGTTTAATTCCTTAAACGGTACCAGTCCAAGATGATACCACAGATTTTAGTATATCAAGATGACCGGACTCAAAATATTGAGACAATAATTCGCTAAAAGGTGTAATGAGGGCTGTGAACTGGAGCCGACAGCCGAGAGCTCTATTCCCTGGCTAAGAGTACGGCTTTGCACGAGAGAGACGGCGAGAACTCATAGTGTATAATGGCGGATATATCTTTCCATCTTTATAAAGCCTGAGTAGTTATGCTGAAGCGATTCGATGCAAAGTTTTCGGGATACTTCTATGTAGCTGCGGCAGCTGTTATCTGGGGCTCTAATGGTGTAATTGTAAATCTGGTCCCATATGATGCGTATACTGTCGCTTTCTTTAGAGCGGTATTCGCCAGCCTCGCACTACTGCCTGTAGTATTTTTAACTCGAAAACGCGAAGTGATGAGTGCTGCCAGGCATTGGAAGATTATGCTGAGTTTAGGCTGCCTGCTCGCTTTGGGTTGGACTTTACTTTTCCATTCGATGAGGCTCATTGCCATCGCCAACGCGGTCTTACTGAATTACACGGCACCCATCTTTGTAGCTTTACTTGCCCCCCTGGTTCTTAAAGAGAAACTTGAGAAATCTACCCTGCTTGCATTGGCCATATCTGTGGCAGGAATAGCGGTCATTTCATATCAGCAGAACCTTCAGATTAGCGACCCTGATGGCTTCAACCTGTTGGGCATCATTCTTGGGCTACTTTCCGGCCTTGCCTATGCAGGATTCGTCATTGTATCTAAGAAGGCTTTATCCAGCTTCTCAAGTCTAGTCGTAGCATTCTATTCTTACTGTGTAGCTTCAATTTGCCTCCTTCCCTTCGTGATAGGCATTGATTTTTCTCCAGATTTAGCTCCATGGATACTTCTGCTGGTCCTGGGTATATTCAACACGGCATTTGCCGTTACACTCTACCTCAAAGGCCTGGGAATGACAAAGGCTCAGAAGGCAGTGGTTTTCACTTATTTGGAGCCCGCCAGTGCTGTGGTTTTCGGTTTTCTCTTTCTAGCCCAGCCACCCACCCCACTCATGCTTGTCGGTGGTTTTCTAATTCTCGTCGCCGGATATATTGTAGCCTCAAGATGACTTCGTCTCGTATGGTTACAGCGTATCTGCGTTCCGTCAAGTTTGCTATTGCTTATCAGTGATGATGTGGAAAGGCAATTATCACCAACACATGCCGTCAATGAATTTCTGGAAAAACGTAGCCCGCAGCCATAGTTGACCAGACGATCGACAAGCTAAGTATTTGTTCCATGAGTTAAACGATACGCCCTGTTATTACTCCTCTTCACTTAGCTTTGACAAATAGACTGTACTCGTTTCTTCTATCCTGCCATATTTCGTCACCTGGTCTATGAGTTCTTTGTCCCACAGACCTTTCTCAACGATTCTGGTGAGTGCTGTCGCGTCAAGCTGCGAAACCTCCGGCCATTTGCCCGCTTGAATTATTGTGTCATCCAGGTTCTCACGGCCTGGTTCGCCCTTGTGTGGAAATCCCAGCTTCTCGCCAAGCTTGACCCTCACCTTGTGGCTGCTTCCGCTTATCACCGTCACTCCTTCTTGTCGGGCATAGTCAATAAGCGCATCCTTCACCTTCGCCATCTCCTCATCAATTTCGCCAGCTTTTTCCTTCAATTCAGCATACCTGTTGACCAAGACAACGCCGGGCTCACTCAGATATTCGTTGGCGGGCAAGGCTTCTACAGTGTAGAGATGTTTTCTCGTCGGGCAGAGGTCTGGATATTCGCACCACTTGCAGTAGTCCGATTCTTTCGGTAAAAACTCCTCGGTGGCTTCTAGCTCGTCAATCAACCTGATGGTTTCCTCCGCCAGCTCAGCAATTTTCTCCTGGGAACGTTGTGACACAAGCCGGCAGTCAAAAGCCAGATAATGCCATATTAGCTGTACTTCCTGGACACCGGGCCATCTCTTTTGCACTCCAATCTGATAGAAGGCGAGTTGCCGGTCGTTATCAATGTCTTCCTGGCTCGGCAGATAGGCAGAGGTCTTGTAGTCATGGATGTGGTAGATGCCGCCCTGCGTCCTTGCCAACCGGTCAATCACTCCCTGGAACTGGTATCTACCGCCGTCATCGAGGGAAAATCTAATCCTCATTTCGGTGCCGATTGTTATATCCTGGTCAAAAGGAACATGGCGCTGGTAATAGGTATCTATCATCTTCCTGCCCAGAGCGCGGTAATCGTCAGCGGTCACGTCTTTCCTGGTGATAACAATCCCGTCGTGCCAGTTCTGCTGCCAGAGGTTGTCATAGGAGTCGAGTAATTCATCCACCGTAGCTAGCCTGGCCAGCCTGACGTGGTCGTAGCATTTCTTGAGAGCCTCGTGGACTGTGCTGCCCAGAAAAGCCTCGACGCTTTCCACGTCCCGCTTAATCTTGTCCCGATAGCGGAGCTTGTACTTCAGCGGGCACTCTTCATATGTGCTGAGTTGTGAATGAGAATAGATTGGCATAATCAAACCTACAGGCGACCAGTCAACTCAAGTATACCAGAGAAAGCAGCCATAAAGAATGCGTTCTGGCAAGACCGAGGCAAGTTGGGGAAAAACATAATCTTATGCTACCCGAATTGAACAATGTTGACAATATATAACAATGTTGTTATACTCTTCTTAAGTGTGGAACATAGAGTACTACCAGTCGGGGGTTGGTAAAGTCGCGGTTGCTGAATTTATCGACTCCCTGGATGCGAAGGCGAGAGCCGGAATTGCTAGGACTTTGGATTTACTTGAGGAATTCGGTGCTGATTTGGGGATGCCATATGGCCGGCATCTCGAAAAACAACTCTGGGAGTTGAGAATCCGGCATGGTAGAAATCGGTACCGTATTATCTGCTTTTAGGCCACCGGTGAGGCGTTTGTCTTGCTGCATGGGTTTACTAAGAAGACAGGTCCGGTGCCAAGAGGGGACATAGAAACAGCCCGGCGCAGGCGCGACGATTATCTATCCAGGAGGTGATGAGATGAATTGGAAGGAGCACAAGAAGAAACTTCTTAAAGACCCTGAGTTTAGGGCAGAGTACGAAGCTCTTGAACCTGAATACAGGTTGGCAGCTGCCTTGATTCGGCTAAGGCTAGCGAAGGGGTTGACCCAAGAGGAATTAGCAAGGCTAATGAATACTAAGCAGGAGAGCATAGCCAGGCTGGAGAGCGGAAGCTCGTTACCGTCTTTATCTACTGTTAAACGCCTGGCTGATGCACTTGATGCTGAATTGGAAATCAACCTGCGACCTAAGCAACAAGCCTCCTCCCCCTACTAACAATCCCGTCGTGCCGGTTCTGCTGCCAGAGATTGTCATGGCAGACGAGCAGTTCAGCCAGCGTGTCTAGCCTGGCCAGCCTGATGTGATCGTAGCATTTCNTCAAGGTCTCNTGAACCGTCCCGCCCAGAAAAGCCTCNACGCTTTCCACGTCCCGCATAATCTTGTCCCGATAGGAGNCTGGAAGAGACGATACCTTGCACCCTAAGAGAACTGGTCNTATGCGTATATTTGGCTGGACTCCAAATTATTCGTTTCTGGATGGGCAGACAAGTGCNCGTCATTGTGTTCTTCTTCATGCTCTAACAAGTCAGTCGGGCTGGTAAGTGATATCTCATACTTCTGCTTAGGCCTCGCCCAGAACTGCCAAACCGACTGTTTCAAGAGTTTCGTGGTTTTTGCTGTTACTCGCAATACTTTCTTGCCCGAATATTCCTTCGTTTTTACCTCTTTTGGCTTATGCCTAATCATCAACTTCAGTCCAACTCAAACTCGGGCAAAATTGAAATGCTGTCAGGATTGCGGCTTTGGCTCCTGCCTCAGTAACGGGCGTAGAAAATGGATTGCTACTACCTCCACCCAGATTAGCGCGTTGCCTATTATAATTCGCTCATACAGACCGAACCAGCCTCGTTGCTCGGCAAGCAATGCCCCCAATATCAGAGCCAAAGCTAAAACACCGGCAACGAGCGTATAGACAAAAATGTTTTTCCAGTTCGGGTCGCTCTTGAGGCTGGGTGCGAGCGATAAAATAGCGATAGGGAATAACAAGCCAAGTCCGTAAGATGCTATCGTGTGGATTATTCCTTCGATAGTGCGATTAGTTCCAGGGGCATCCATTCGGAAGGCGGCAATCAGCATCAGCACGAAGCCACATAAAGCAAGGAGTCCAATACCAAGATGAAAGCCCCGTCCTCTACGAATATTGAAAAAGAGCCCGGCGACAAAGATCACCAACAGCAAGCCCATAGCCAGAAAGCAAATTGATTGTAGCCAGCCTATGCTAGTCAATGCCAGGCTGCTGACCGAATCACGGATGAGGCTGTAACCGGGAACGGATGAAGATGCTGCGAGATCCCCGACAGCCACTATGATGGGTCCCACGATACCGACTAGAGCCGGGACACTATGGATGTTCAGACATTTAGACATAGATGTTAGCCAAGCCGAGCTGCAACCACTTCGCTATTTTCTATTACGACGGTCATTGTCCGTTGACAGTTGGGGCAAGCGAGTGGCCCGCTGTAGGTAGCTTTAGATGGTTCCAAAGGGATACTTTGGCCACAGCCCAGGCAGATTACTCCTGAGGAGCTTTTTGGACCAGCCTGGTGCTGCTGCTTATGGCGAGCTAGCTCCTCTATGGTAGCGAACTCAATTCCGCAAGTGACACATTTAAAACGCATTTCCCTCCTTACCGCATTAGCAATGTCTAAATATTTTAGTTACTAAATTCATTATGCCGCAATTATAGCATGGTGTTTTCCCCTGACGAATAATTTGGATTTAGACTTAACAAACCGCCGTATTGCTAAATTCCCGTTTGAATAGGGTGTACTATGTAGCTTTATAAAGAGGCTAGTTGACCTTGCTCATTGCCGCTTCTATCCCCTGGGTGAGAAAGTAATCAATGGCTTCCGCCATTATTCTCTCGCTGGCAATTGAATTAGAAAATATGGAATCCTCACCAACCGGGTCATTGACTTCTGTGTCAGCCCAGGTTCTATCTCCGTTGGCAATAACAATCATATCGGTGCGATGAGAAGTATTTGTAATTGAGCCACGGATACTTCCAGCTTAGTCGTTGACTATCAGCTTGATTGTTGGCTTTAAGATGTATCGAGAATTCGCTATGACCACAGCTTCACGTACATCAAAGTCCGCGGTAACCACCACAGTTCCATTGACCGGCACTTCGAATCGGCCTATTCCTTTATAGCCTGTCTCTCCACCGCTCGGGACGAAGAGAGGCTCTGTGGAGTTATCAGCAAATTCGATATAACAGCCCGGACTGGTAGGGGGTGGACCTATTTCTTGAATATCAAGCATGAAGCGAATTTGAGTGTAATTCCCAGAAGGTAATGTCAATTCACCCAATAAGGTGGAGTTTCCCCCGGTTAATTCTAATAGGTCATGTGTTTGAGGGCCTACAAATTCTGCGCATGTTATCCATTGATCATCTCGATGGTATTGAATTTCATTAATAGTAATATAAACACCTGTAACATTTTCGGCGTCTGTCGGCGCATCGGAAAGATAGAGTTTTAAGGTTCCTGTTGCTAGTGCCTGTTCTGGAGCCATACAACCTACTCCTGATGCAGCCAGGACCGCCAGAGTAATCGACAATGCAGCCACCACTGCCAGAATAATCTTTAGTGATAAGAATTTCTTCATGTTCATCCTCCCGTTCAAAATTTAAAACTGTTAAGCCCTATGGATTTTGGTTATTAAACGCTATTTGGAATTTCTCCCTAAGACTATCATATAGCATGGTCTTGTTTACTGTCAATCACACATTAGTAACAGAAGTATCCAGTTATTCACCTTACCCCCTTCGTCCGTTGTAGGATATCAATATATGCTGGACCAAGCATTGTGAGAACTACGCAATCCACTAAGACACACACCTGACCATCAAATTTATGATCGCCTTATAGTACTATAGTACTGTTATCAAAGGGATTGTCGATATTGTTTTGTGCAGTGTCCAAGGCATATGTGGCATTCAGGAGTAACAAAACGCTACTTTCTGCAACACTAAAATGTGAGAAAAATCTACTAAGTCCGATAGCTTTACCTCTTCTAAATTCACCAATTCTTCTGCACGTCTGATTATTTCAACCTTAATGAATTGATTATCCTCAGTGATATATGGAACTCGGATTAGAGGTTTGACTGCTTTTAACGGAACAAAATAATTCCTTTCATTTTGCACACTGCTCTCATCAAGATAGTAGGGAATACGCTTTAAGAACCATTCGCCCTCACAGTAACGCATTCGGCAAGAATAGTCGCGCGAGCCTGTTGTGCATTGTTCACCAGTGTCTCCTCGTGGGCTACACACCAGGCAGGCACCCAAAA
>JGI24025J20009_10002367_pt1 | contig 13581 bp, 11 predicted proteins | sample Cruoilmetagenom3_FD_20009 | JGI IMG/M metagenome (IMG submission 20009)
TCGAAAAATATGTACGGCAAGAATTATATGTGAACCTTTTGGGGAAAAGTATGACCTTTCACAATCTCCAATCAGTTGGGGACCTTATGGCCAGGGCNACCAATGATGTCCGGGAAGTGAACTATATGTTCAGCCCGGGATTGAATCTCGTTGTTGGTTCATTAAACTTTTTATTTATTCCTTTATTTGTTGCTCCGTCATATCACATCGCACTAATTGCAACACCTGCAGCTTTCATCATTTTGTATTTTTTGGCTTTGTGGCATTATCTCACCATCCTGAACCCCGTCACAAGTGAAGTCAGACGAACGTTTGGCGCGTTAAATAGTCGTTTGGCTGAAGCAATTGATGGTGTTGAAATTGTGAAAGGCTCTGCACAGGAAGATAATGAGATTGAAAAGTTTCGTCAAAACGCCATTGATTATCGAGATATCTCAGTTGAACAAGGTGATATTGAGAGTCGATTTTTGCCCATGCTCTTGCTGGTAGTCGCAACGGCTGTTGGCTTAATGCATGCACTCCTCTTGCTCAAACAAGGTCAAATAAATATTGGTGATGTCATCGGCTATTTTGGCATACTGTCAATGTTAGGGTTTCCAACATCTGTCTCTTTGTTTGCATATTCACAGATTTCGCTTGGTTTAGCAGGTGCAGAACGAATTTTGGAATTGATCAAAACAGAGAACAATCTCGACCAAAACGTCAACGGCTATGCGCAGCCCATTGAAGGGTCCATTGAGTTTAGAGATGTGGAGTTTGGTTACGAAGAGACGGATGCCATCTTGAAGGACATCAATCTCAAAATCGAGCCGGGACAAACCGTTGCTATTGTAGGTCAGACTGGTTCTGGCAAAACATCCCTGGTGAAACTTATCAATCGCACCTTCGATATTCAAAAAGGCGTCGTGCTGGTCGATGGCGTTGACGTTCGTGATTGGTATCTTGAGGCGTTACGCAATCAGATCTCAATTATTGAGCAGGACGTTTTCCTGTTTTCCCGGACGATAACTGAAAACATCGCTTTTGGAAAACAAGATGCAACACGTGAAGAAGTTATTCAGGCAGCAAAAGAAGCTCAAGCACACGAATTTATCACAAATTTTGCAGATGGTTATGAGACAATCATCGGTGAAAGAGGAGCAACTTTATCAGGTGGACAAAGACAAAGATTAGCTCTGGCAAGGGCATTTTTAACCTCGCCAAGAATCCTGGTGTTGGACGATTCAACCAGCGCCATTGATAGTGAAACCGAAGATCAAATTCAAAAAGCGATTTTCAAGGCAGCAGAAGGAAGGACGACTCTCATCATCACCCACCGTTTATCGCAAATCCGATGGGCAAATCAAATTGTTGTCATGCGACAAGGTGAAGTTGTCGCCGTTGGCAGGCACGAAGCGTTGATGGAGAAATCAAAATCTTATCAAAGAATCTTTAGCGAGTAATTATGGGCTTCTTTTCAGGTTTAGCCGCAGAAAAATACGATCGTCAATATTCTGACAAAAAACTGGTTCGTCGGATTGTTGACTATTTTAAAAACCAAACCAAAAGCTTGCTGATCATCGGTATCTCAATTGTCTTTCGATCAGTCATTGAAGCGTTTATGCCGGTAATTGTCTCCAGAGGTCTAGACCAGGTGACAGTGGAGACAATCACAAATAAGACGGTTTTTACGCTTTCAGGTATTATTCTGATCTTAGGTATTCTCAGCTGGTTTACAAACCTATTGAGAAGGCGGTATTCTGCGAGAGCGATTGCAGAACTCATTCGGGAATTAGCCACGGATGCCTTTCAAGCCTCCGTGAGACAGGATCTTTCCTTCCATGACCACTTTCAATCCGGGAAGATTGTATCGAGAATCACTTCCGATACGCGTGAGTTTGGGCAGTTAATCACTTTATCAACCGATGTATTCATGCAGTCGATTACTTCAGTCATCCTGGCTGTTGTTTTGCTTCAAACAGAATGGCGTTTAGCTTTAGCCGTATTTCTACTTATTCCCCTCATATTCATCCTTGTAATGCAATATCGGCATGCTGCCCGTCAAGTTACCAGAGATGGCATGCGAGCGATGGCAAATGTAAACTCAACCATCAAAGAAACCGTCAGCGGGATCGCGATCGCTAAAAACTTTCGACAAGAGGATAAAATTTACGAAGAGTTTGAAGAAGCCAATCAAACATCCTATAAAGTTAACATCAAAAGGGGATTAATCCTCTCGATTGTTTTTCCAGTTCTAAGGACAATTGGCGGCATTGCCACTGCATTGATGATTTATTTTGGTGCTATGACGGTTATTGAGGGCTTTGTTTCCGCAGGTGCTTGGTATCTTTTCCTTTCCACACTCGATCGATTTTTAATGCCTGTAATGAGTATTTCTTCTTTTTGGACCAATGTTCAGGTCGGTTTCTCAGCAGCTGAACGAATTTTTGCTTTGATCGATGCGGATCACACCGTCATTCAGCGTGCTTCAATAGTCCCACAAGATATACAAGGTCGTATTGACATGGTCAATGTCGGCTTTAGTTATACACCTGAGGAAGCTGTGTTAAATGATTTCACCCTTCACATCGACCCAGGCGAAACATTAGCGCTTGTTGGACACACCGGGGCTGGAAAAACATCAATTGGAAGGCTTATTGCGAGGTTTTACGAGTTTCAAAGCGGTGAGATTCGCATTGATGGTATTGATATTCGAGATTATGATCTTGTTGCCCTGCGGCAACAAATGGGAATTGTTTCCCAGGTACCCTTCCTGTTTTCAGGGTCCATCCAGGAAAATGTTCAATACGGATGCCCAATTTGCAGCCGTGAAGATATAATCAATATAGGTCAAAAAATTGGCGAAGCCGAATGGCTTGAAACCCTACCAAACGGACTCGATACTCAGGTTGGCGAGCGAGGTTCCCAATTATCAATGGGACAGCGCCAGTTGGTGGCGTTGATGCGCGTTTTAATTCAAAAACCCTCAATATTCATCCTTGACGAAGCGACAGCAAGCATTGATCCCTTCACTGAAACTCAAATTCAGACGGCTTTAGATATGATCCTTTCAGAGACGACCAGTATATTAATTGCCCACCGCTTGTCAACGGTTCGATCTGCCGACAGAATCCTGGTGATGAGCAATGGAGACATTATTGAAGAAGGAAATCATGACGCATTAATGGCAAGAGGCGCACATTATGCTGAGTTATATAACACCTACTTCCGCCATCAGTCGTTGGAATATGTGGAAGAAACTAAGAAATATGTAAGAAAGTAAAAACACCTCTTTCAAGGGGTTTTCCCGTCCTCACCCTTATTGCTTGACAATTGTAAGGGATGGTTTTAAAATTAAATTGTATAAGTTAGATGTTAATGGGAAGAGACCGTAAATATATACGGCGCCGAAGGGGCAAAGCTAACCCGCTGAAACTCTCAGGTAAAAGAGACCCATTAAACAGACACCTCTGAAATTGCAAGTTAAAATTGCACCTGACAGAGAAACCCATTTTGAATATCAAAATAATTTAATAAGAGGAGTTCCTTAATGAAAACACCTGATGGATTAAAGTACGCAAAAACCGATGAGTGGGTCAAGTTAGATGGCGATGACGCCATAATCGGGATCTCAGATTTTGCCCAGGATCAGTTGTCAGATGTTGTATATGTTGAATTCATGATTGAAGAAGGAGACACCGTCAGCAAAGGTGACATTATTGCCACAGTTGAGTCCGTAAAGGCAGCTTCTGATGTGATTTTTCCTGCCTCGGGTGAAATCTTAGAGCTTAACGAGGGTATTGCTGATGTTCCTGAACTTTTGAACAGTGATCCCTATGAAGGCGGCTGGCTGGTCAAATTGAAATTAGATGACCTATCAGATTTAGCCGATTTGATGAATTCCGAAGAATATAAATCTTATAACAAAGATCGCGAGTAACCATGTTTACACCTCATACCCCCCAAGAAATTGAGGAGATGCTGAGGGAAATCGGGGTTAATTCAATTGAAGATCTTTTTGAAAAGGTTCCGGAGCAGCATCGTTTTCCGGAACTTGATCTTCCTGAACGCCTGACAGAGATGGAAGCAGCTGCTGAATTAGGTGAAATTGCTGCAGCAAATGCCTCAACAGACGATTTTATCTCTTTTTTAGGCGCTGGGGCATACAATCACTACATCCCTGCTGCTGTTGACATGCTGCTCAGGCGTGGTGAGTTTTACACAGCCTATACCCCTTACCAACCCGAGATTTCCCAAGGCACTCTCCAGGCAATTTTCGAATTTCAATCCCTGATGGTTGAATTGACCGGGATGGATATCAGCAATGCCTCTCATTACGATGGTGCAACAGCTGCTGCAGAGGCAGCAAACCTTGCCTATCATTTTTTCCGAGGNAAAAGGAAGAAAGTCCTTATCTCTCGAGCGGTCAACCCTCAATACAGAGNNACGATCCGGACCTATATGCAAGGTCTAGAAAATGTGCTTGTGGAAGGTGATGATGAGTCCACTGGTTTTGCAGATGACATGCAAAGTCTTATCGATCAAATCAATAATGACACATCAATTGTTATTGTTCAATATCCCGATTTCTTTGGTAGGGTTATTGACTATACGAATTTAGTTGAAATCGCACATCAAAAAGGCGCCCTTGTTGCCTTTATCTTCAACCCTACAGCATTAGGCCTTTTAAAGCCGCCAGGTGAATTTGGTGCCGATATCGCTGTTGGCGAAGGGCAGCCTTTAGGGATCCCCCTCTCTTATGGTGGCCCTTATTTAGGCATCTTCACCACAAAACAAAAATATGTTCGAAAACTGGCCGGCCGTTTAGTGGGCGAAACAGAAGATGAAGAAGGGCAGCGTGCTTATGTATTAACACTGACTGCCAGAGAGCAGCACATACGCAGAGAGAAATCCACCTCTAATATTTGTACAAATCAAGGTTTGATGGCACTTGCTGCCACAATATATCTGAGTTTGCTTGGAAAAACGGGGTTCAAACAAGTTGCTAACCTGTGTTATCAAAAAGCCCATTATGCTGCTGACCAAATATCAAAATTGCCCGGTTATGAATTAGCCTTTCCTGCAGCACCCTTCTTCCACGAATTTGTGATCAAAACACCCAAACCGGTCGCTGAAGTCAATCAACACCTGCAGGAACATTGGATATTAGGCGGTTATGACCTGAGCCAGGATTTCCCTGAAATGCAAAACCAGATGTTAATCGCGGTTACAGAAAAAATATCTAGATATGACATTGACGAGTTTGTCGCTGTCCTGGAAGAGGTGACTCATGACTGAGAAAACCATTTATGAACTATCCAAGCCTGACCGAACCGGGGTAACGTTTCCTGCACCAGATGTACCTGAACATGCCTTTCCTGCTGGCTTTTTAAGGGATGAAATTAGTCTTCCAGAATTATCAGAATTAGATGTCGTACGGCATTTTACTAATCTCTCTAAACTGAACTATTCGATTGACAATGGATTTTATCCTTTGGGTTCCTGCACCATGAAGTACAACCCAAAAATCAATGAGGAGATGGCTCGTCTACCCGGGTTCGCCCATACGCATCCCCTTCAACCCAGTCTCACTGTACAGGGCAACCTTTATTTGATGTACATGCTTCAGGAATTTTTACAAGAGATCAGCGGGTTTTACCGTGTGAGCTTATCCCCTGCAGCCGGTGCCCAGGGAGAGCTTGTTGGGGCATTGATTATCAAAAAATATCATCAAATTAATCATCATGATAAACGGACCAAAATCCTTATCCCTGATTCAGCCCATGGGACAAACCCGGCGACTTCATCAATGGGCGGTTTTAATGTTATTCCTCTCCCCTCTGATGAACGTGGTAACGTGGATATTGAAGCCCTGAAAGCGGAATGTGATGAAACCCTGGCGGGGTTGATGTTGACCAACCCAAACACCCTCGGTTTATTTGATGAAAATGTTGAAGAGGTTATAGGATTGGTCCACGAAGCCGGCGGCCTTGTCTATGGTGATGGCGCCAACCTTAATGCCCTGCTGGGAATCCTCAGACCTGGTGATGTTGGATTTGACATCATACACTTCAATCTCCATAAGACATTTTCTACACCACATGGCGGCGGCGGACCAGGCTCTGGTCCGGTAGGGGTTGCAGAACATTTAGCAGAATATCTCCCCAGCCCAATCGTGACCATTGTTGAAGAAGGGGACGATGAAACCCCACCATTGTTCGATTTTTATAAGCCAAAAAATACTATTGGCCGAATGAAAGCTTTTTTTGGGCAATATGGGGTACATATCCGTGCATATACTTATATCGCGATGCATGGCACCGAAGGATTGAGAGACATCGCTGAAAAAGCCGTGTTAAATGCCAACTATTTGATGTCAAAAGTCAAAAAGGACTATAAGCTGCCCTACGATCGAACATGTATGCATGAATTTGTTGTTGAAGGCACCTGGGAGGATATTCCAGACGTACACGCTTTAGATATCAGCAAGCGATTAATGGACTATGGTTTTCATCCACCGACGAACTACTTCCCCTTAATTGTGCATGAAGCGCTGATGATTGAACCAACTGAGACAGAAAATAAAGAAACATTAGATGCTTTTGCTTCAGCAATGAAGGCAATCGCAAAAGAAGCACGGGAAAAGCCCAAATTACTTCACGGCGCACCTTTCACTACACCCATCCGTCGCTGTGATGAGGTAAAAGCTGCCCGTGATTTAGTATTATGCTGCTGGATACCTGAATAAACGAAAATTAATCTAACAGAATGGCGTTGATCAGCATGATCAACGCCATTTATCATTAAATTCCTAACCTAAAAGGATCAAGCTTACCGGACAGTGGTCGGACCCCATTATCTCATTGTGAATAACCACATCCTCAACACGATTCATCAACTGCTGAGAAACCAGGAAGTAATCCAATCGCCAACCGATGTCCTTTGACCGAGCATTATATCGGTAACTCCACCAGGTATAATCTTCCCGCTCCGGATACAATTCGCGGTATGCATCGACGAAATTATGTTCAAGATATTTGTCGACCCACACTCTCTCCTCAGGGAGGAAACCGGTGTTTTTTTTGTTAGCTTTTGGATTCTTGAGGTCAATTTCATTATGGGCTGTGTTAAAATCGCCGGTAATGATGATATTCTCATCCTTTTCATGCAAATCATCACAAATATCTAACAACTTCTCGTAGAATTCGAGTTTATAAGGCACCCTGGCATTATCCTGCCCGCCGTTGGGAAAATAAATATTGAAAAGAGTAAAATCTTCGTATTGCGACCGGATCAAACGACCTTCATTATCAAATTTTTCAAAGCCCAATCCCTTTTCCACAGATACTGGTGTTTTTTTATGAAAAGTTGCGACACCGCTATAACCTTTTCTTTCAGCTGAGTTCCAAACCCCCTCATAACCATCTAAGCTAGCCTCATCATCGCTGATTTGATCCAGTTGAAGTTTGGTTTCCTGTAAACAGAGCACATCCGGTTTAACATTTTCAACCCATGTGAGCGCCTTTTTCCTTAAAATTGCACGGTATCCATTGACATTCCATGTGGTTATCTTCACGTTGTATTCCCTTTCCCTTCTCATTGTGGCTATGGTAAACTTGTTACTTGAATGATATTCAACACCCTCTTATTCTACTCATCACAAGGTGAATCATAAAGGGTTTTTATGAGATTTGACATGAACAATTATAAAAAGATTTTACTCCACCTTGCAGGTACCTCTATATTACTTTTGTTTTTATTGAGTATTTCCACAATTCGGGTCTCTGCGATCAGGCAATATCAAGGAAATGGTCCCATTTACATAGTCCAGGAAGGCGACTCCCTTAACACAATCGCGCTCAGGTTTGGCGTATCCACAGAAGATATCCAAACCGCAAACGGTATTACTGATCCAAATGCTTTGAACATAGATCAACAGCTCATCATTCCAGGATTAGAAGGCATTTCTGGATTATTAACATCTGAAGTTCTGCAATATGGCACTTCCCTTCTGGGTCTTGCACGACAGTATAACAGCGAATGGGAAGACCTGGTTTACCTTAACCGGCTTTCCAGCCCCTCAGAAACGATTGCAGGGCTCACGTTTATCATCCCTGTCGATGAAACTCAAACGGCCCTAGCCCAATCGCACACGGTGTCTTCAAGTGAAACTACGATCGAATTCGCAGTAAAAACGGGTAGCACACCCTGGGAACTTGTTAAGAATAACCATCTTTCTGGCAACTGGGATATCCTCCCTGGTGAAATATTATATGCACCCTCAGAAACCACTGCGGGTTCAACCCCTCTCCCAAATGTGTCAGCTATTTCTTTCAACAACCTCCCCATCATCCAGGGTGAGACATTAGAAATTGAATTAATATCCAGTAGCCAGGGTGAATTTTCAGGCACCTTTAATGGAAAAACTTTGCATTTCTTTACCGAAGATGGCGAAGCATATTATAGTTTTCACGGTATTCATGCACTGGAAGAACCCGGCGTGTACCCACTTAATATTATGTTGACAACGGAAGATGGAACTTCACATACGTTTGAGCAGCTTGTTCTCCTTGAAGCTGGAGGATATGGTAATGAGTGGGTCAATGTTCCTGAAGATTATTTGGATGAAACTGTAATTCTTGAAGAGGACGAATATATCTTTACAATTCTCAACCAGTTCACGCCTGAAAGATATTGGGAGGGTTCTTTTAGATACCCTGTGGATGAACCCTGCATCAACAGCCAATTTGGACAGCGCCGTGATTATAACAACGGGGGTTTATTTTTCTACCACACAGGTATGGACTTTGCTGTTTGTGCCCCTAACCTGAATATCTATGCGCCTGCAGCCGGGAAAGTTGTGCTAGCTGAGGAATTAACCATTAAAGGCAATGCTGTTTTGATTGATCATGGATGGGGTGTATTTTCTGGATACTGGCATATGTCAGAATTTAATGTTTCGGTTGGAGATTTCGTCCAACCCGGTGATTTGCTCGGTCAGATTGGCAATACCGGGCGCTCTGCTGGACCGCACCTCCATTTTGAAATGGATATCTCTGGAACGCCTGTAAATCCTATGACATGGTTATCACAGGAATTTCCGTAAAAGAGATTTAAATAAAAACAAGCACAATTATATGTGCTTGTTGATCAATGCGCTGGGAGGGAGTCGAACCCTCACGCCTTGCGGCACGTGGCCCTCAACCACGCCTGTCTGCCAGTTCCAGCACCAGCGCTTGAGCAGAAGTAATTATATCCTGCTCAGATGTGTTGTCAAGCAAAATTGAGAATGCGAAGGAGTATTATTATGACAATCATATTAGACGCAATGGGCAGCGATGATCGCCCAAGCCCGGAAGTTCGCGGCGCGGTCGTCGCCTCCAATGAGCTTGGGGAGGATATTGTTCTGGTTGGGGATGAAAATGAACTTCAGTCATTATTAAATGCCGACCCCGGGGATAAGTCAAGGGTGCAAATTGCACATGCCCCCGAAGCTTTGGATATGAGCGATCATATAGTGGACGCTCGAGCTAAAAAACAAAACTCAATGAAAATTGGCATGGAATGGGTTAAAGAGGGACGTGGCGATACTTTTGTGACCGCTGGCAATACCGGTATGGCAATGTATTTCGCCAAAAAAACATTTGGTGACATCAAAGGCGTGATCAGGCCCTGTCTTTGCGGCGTTTTCCCTGTTCGAAATGGACATGCTGTTGTTCTGGATATTGGTGCAAATACAGAATGCCGACCAGAATTTCTCGTCCAATTCGCAGTCATGGGAAAGATTTATGCTCAAACCATGCTTGGTATTACTAATCCTCGAATCGGTTTGCTTTCAAATGGTGAAGAGGAAGGCAAAGGCAATAACCTCATCAGAGAAACCTACCCACTGCTTGTAGCAATGGATATGAATTTTATTGGCAATGTTGAGGGTAAAGAACTTTTTGGTGGAGAAGTAGATGTGGTGGTCACGGATGGTTTTACCGGCAACGTTATGCTGAAATCAACTGAAGCTGTGGCAAAATTAATTATTGACATCCTGAAAGAGGAACTTATGTCCTCGTTTCGCACAAAGATGGGCGCTCTGCTGGCAAAGCCAGCCTTCGGAAAACTAAGAAGTATGCTGGATCCATCTGAAGTCGGTGCTGCGCCTTTGTTGGGTATTGATGCCCCCGTATTTGTGGGACATGGACGTTCAGATTCTAAGGCAATTGTAAGCGCAATTCTTGAAGCAAAACATGCCGCAGACCATCATTTACTTGAAGAATTACGAAATGCAATTTCGGAATCTATATAATAAAGAAGGAAAATAAATGAAACAAGTAACCAACGAAACCCTGATTAACCGAAATAAGAAAATCGGAAATATTACATCCATCCTAGGTATTGCTATTCTGGTCGGCGGCTTAATTTTAAATTTTCGACCTGACCCGACAAAAACCTTAATCTCCCTTGTGGCTTTGATAGTTGGCTTTACAGTTGCCCAAATAAGCACATATTTTGTCACCCGGTTTGGTCGTTCCCCTCGTTTTGATGAAATAATCGCGAATAACCTCTCAAAACTGAATAACGACTACACCTTATACGTCTATTCCGGCCCTGTTCCTATGCTCTTAACCAGCCAACACGGTATTTGGTTACCAATCCCTATCACCGCTGGGGGTGAAATTTCTTACGATGGCAAATGGAAACAGAGTGGTGGAAATTTTATGATGAAATTATTTGGCCAAGAGAACCTGGGTAAACCGGAAAAAGTTATCGAAACAAGAGAAAATCAAATTCGTACTTTTCTGAAAGAAAATCTGGAAGAAAATGCAATTCCCCCAATCGATAGTATCCTTGTTTCACTGCATCCAAAAGCAAGCATTGGAAATGTTGAAGATGCCCCCACCCCTATTGTTGAAGTTGATGCATTAAGAAGAACAATAAGAAAAGTGGACAGGAAAAGAGAAGAGGAAATTTCTTCTGAAACGCTAAATAAAATTAACAATTTATTGAAGCCAGAAAAATAAATTCTCTTCTTTTATTATTTGGACAAACCTGCATATTCTCTTAATGTTTTAATTTCATCAGGTTTTAAATAACGATAATTACCCGTTTGAAGTTTTCCTAATTCAACAGTGCCAATCCTGACACGACAGATCTGGCGAACAGGCAATCCAATACGAATCCCAGTTCGACGGATCTGTCTGTTTTTTCCCTCTCGCAGCACCACTTTTAACCAGGCACCATTTTTTGTGTAATTTTTGACTTCCACTTCAGCGGGCAAGGTTTTATAACCATCTTCGAGTACAACGCCGCGCCGCCAAATCTTCAATTGTTCCTCGTCAGGGCGTCGTGTTACCCGCACCTCATATTCCTTGTCGTGCTCATACCTGGGGTGCGTCAAACGATCTGCCAGTTGGCCATCGTTTGTCAATAAAACGAGTCCCTCACTATCATAATCCAATCGTCCAACAGGATAGAGATGTCGTTCATCCGGGATTAAATCAAAAATTGTTGGTCTTGGATCATCAGGAGCATCCAATGAAAGCATATTTCTCGGCTTATTTAATGCAATATAGACCTTTTTCTCAGGTTTTCTGATGGAAACACCATCCAATTGAATGTCATCAATTTTAGGGTCAGCCTTAGCGCCCAGCTTGATCTTTTCGCCATTGACTGTGACTTTTCCTTCCTCAATGAATTTCTCACAACCACGCCTTGAGCCGTAGCCTGCTCGCGATAAAATTTTTTGAACTCGATCTTCTGCCATTAGGTTTTTAACACTTCCTTTCCACCATTTTCCACAATTTGCTCTTCCAATCCTCCGAAATCGATATAGGATAATGCATCCAGTGTTTCGAGGCCAAAATATTGTAAAAATTCCGATGATGTTCCGTAATAAATTGGTCGACCAGGTGTATCAGCCCGTCCTAATTCTTCGATTAAGCCCTTCGATAGCAGTGTTCTCAATACACCATCACTGTTGACGCCGCGAATCACATCTACTTCGGGTCTGGTAACAGGTTGTTTATAAGCGACAATCGCTAATGCTTCCAAAGCGGCTTGAGAAAGTGTAGAAGTTGCCTCTAAACCAAGGAAGGTTTCCACAGTTTCGCTCAATGAAGGCGCTGTTGTTAACTGCACCTTTGTTTTGATCCGCATTAATCTTAATCCATGCTCTTCGTTCTTGTAATGGGTGTTAAGATCACTGAGACCAGCTTCAATTTCACTTTCACTGACCTCAAGAGCCTGAGAAAGCTGATATATGCTGATCAGCCCGGATGAGACAAACAGCAAAGCTTCGATTTTTGCAAATAAATGATGATGAATGTTTTCTTCCATAAAACCTTATAAGTATTGATTAAATTTTTAGCTCAATGATTATACTCTATTAAAAGCTCCCATCTTAACTTTGTTACTGGTAAAATTGCCTAAAGCAGCTTATGAAAAGAAATTAAAATTAATATTACATAAACTGGAGCGTTAAACATGCGTGTCTTATTAACCGGTGCAGCAGGCTTTTTAGGATCCCACTTGACAGATCGTTTGATTGCAGAAGGTCATCAAGTGATCGGGATGGATAATTTCATCACTGGTAACCAAAAAAATTTGGATCACCTCGCTGGAAACAAAAATTTTAGTTTTATCCGGCATGATGTTTCTAATTTTATATTTGTGCCTGGTAAGGTCGATTATGTATTGCATTTCGCTTCACCCGCCAGTCCTAATCCTGCATCACCCCTTGGTTACCCCAACTTACCCATTCAAACCATGAAAGCTGGTGCTTTAGGAACCCACAACACTTTAGGGGTGGCGCGAGCACATGGTGCAAAATTCCTGCTGGCATCCACAAGTGAGATCTACGGCGACCCCCAGGAGCATCCACAGAAGGAAACCTATCGGGGTAATGTCGATCCAATTGGTCCCCGATCCGTCTATGATGAAGCCAAACGTTTTGCAGAAGCATTGACGATGGCATACCATCGTTTTCACGACATTGACACACGCATCGTTCGTATTTTCAACACCTTTGGGCCAAGAATGCGCCTGGATGACGGTCGTGTCGTTCCCAACTTTATTCAACAGTCATTACGGGGCGAGCCGCTGACAATCTATGGTGATGGAAAACAAACACGCAGCTTTTGCTTTGTTGATGATCTTATTGAAGGGATCTTCAGGCTGATGATGAGCGACTATCATGAACCTGTTAATATTGGGAATCCATCAGAAACAAGTATTCTTGAATTTGCAGATCTTGTTAATGGGCTTATCGGAAATCAAGCAGGGACCATCATAAAAATGGCAAAACGCCTTGGCAGCGATCCGCAAAGAAGACAGCCAGATATCACACGGCTAAAACGATCCTTAACTGGGAGCCCAGAATAAGTCTCAAAGAGGGCTTGAGCAAGACAATACACTATTTCAGGACCAAATTAGATTTATGAGTTTTATCAATAGTAAGCGAGAAAGAATTCGCTTTATAAAATTTTCTTTTGTTGGCATCACAGGAACAATTATAATTAACGATAGGATGATATTGAGGACGAAATAATCATCAAATCAATCCTTTGTGATTGTCAATCATCCGTGGTTAAAAATAGACCTGAAAAATTATTA
>JGI24025J20009_10002371_pt1 | contig 13561 bp, 8 predicted proteins | sample Cruoilmetagenom3_FD_20009 | JGI IMG/M metagenome (IMG submission 20009)
AGCCGCTCGCATCGGCGCCCGCCGCGTCGATCTCCAGGGTCGCGATCACCTGGGCGACCTGGGCGGGGCCGTTGCCGTCACGCTCGGCCGTGGCCGCTTTCCGGCCGATGAACTCGCCCTTGTCCCAGGCGATCCAGCGGTCCATGCCGGTCTGGCCAGGGGTGCGGTCCTGGGTGAACTCGCGGCTCCAGATGCCGAAGCTCTTTTCCAACCTGAGGCTGCCGAGCGCGTTGTAGCCGATTTCCCTGATCCCGAGATCGGCGCCCGCTTCCAGCAGCGCGCGGCGCAGCGCGATGTGTTCGCCAGCGGTGCAGTTGATCTCGTAGCCAAGCTCACCGGTGACCGAGAGCCGCCCGACCTTGGCGCGGATCAACCCGACGTCGAAGTTGCCGCAGCCCATGAAGGGCAGTTTTGCAATCGGCCCGTCGGTGAGCCTGTCCAGAACCTTGCGGCTCATCGGCCCCGACAGGCTGAAGCCGACCACAGTGTCGGAAATATCGGTGAGGTGGACACCGGGCTCGATGTGCTCATGGAACCAGCGCATATGCCAGGCGCGCAGGTAGTAGGACCCCATGATCCACCATTCTCCGCNGCCCCAGTTGAACACAGTGAGATCGCCCTTGAGCCGGCCGCTGNCTGACAGCATCGGGGCGAGCCTTGCCCGACCGGGGCCGGGGAGCTTGCAGGCCATCATCCGGTCGAGCCAGACCTCGGCGTTCGGCCCGGTGACCTTGAAGCGGGAAAACCCCGAGATATCGAGCAGCCCCACGGCTTGCCGGGTGGCGCGCACCTCCTCGGCGACGAGGTCGAAGGCGTTGGAGCGCTTGAGCGTCGGGGTCTCTTCGAAGCCGGCCGGCGCGAAGTAGATCGGCACTTCCAGCCCCCAGCTTTCCCCCCAAAACGCCCCCGCCGCCGTCATCGCATCATGCGCCGGGGCCATCTTGAGCGGCCGCCCGGCGGGAAGCTGTTCGTTCGGATAGGTCATCACGAAGCGGCGGGAATAGAACTGGCCGGTGGTCTGGCGGATGTAGGCCTTGTTCTCGGCGTAGCTGCCGTAGCGGGCCACATCCATGCCGAAGACATCCGTTTCGGTCTCGCCGTGGATCATCCATTCGGCGAGGCTCTTGCCGACGCCGCCGCCCTGCAGAAACCCCGCCATCACCGCGCAGGCGCACCAGTAGCCGGGCAGCCCCCGCACCGGGCCCACCAGCGGGTTGCCGTCGGGCGAGAAGGTGAAAGCGCCGTGGACCCAGGTTTTCACCCCCGCCGTCTCCAGCACCGGGAAGCGGTGGAAGACATGCGCAAGCTCGTTCTCGATCCGGTCGGGGTCTTCCTGCAACAGCTCGATGCCATAGTCCCAGGGGGCACCGTCCATCATCCAGTGCTTGGGGGTGAGCTCGTAGATCCCCACCAGCATGCCCTGTTGGTCCTGGCGCGAATAGGTGAAGCCCTCAAGGTCGACCACCATCGGCAGTTCCGCGTCCAGTGCCGCGATCTCGGGGATGGATTCGGTGACCAGGTAGTGGTGGGCGAGGGGTGCGACCGGCAGCTCGATCCCGGCCATGCGGCCGACCTGTTTGGCCCAGAGACCGGCGGCGTTGACGACATGTTCGGCGCGGATCGTACCCTTTTCGGTCACCACTTCCCAGCCGTCCGCGGTCTGGTTGAGCTCCAGCACCCGGTTGTGCTCGATCACCTCCGCGCCGCGCTTTTTCGCCGCGATCGCATAGGCGTGCACGGTGCCGGTGGTGTCGACGTAGCCTTCGCGGTCGGCCCACATGCCACCGAGCAGGCCGTCGGTGTTGAGCACCGGGCTGAGCTTGCCCGCCTCTTCAGGCGTAATCAGATGAACATCGTCGATCCCGATAGATTGGAAAATGCGGTAATTGCTCTTGAGCCATTCCCACCGGTCCGCCGTACCCGCGAGATGCATGCCGCCGGTCATGTGCATCCCGATGGACTGGCCGCTTTCGGCTTCGACCTGAGACAACAGATCGATGGTGTAGCCCTGCAGGGACGCGATGTTGGGGTCGGCGTTCAGAGCATGAAACCCGCCGGCCGCGTGCCAGCTGGAGCCCGCGGTGAGCACGCTGCGCTCGATCAGGCAGACGTCGGTCCAACCGTACCGCGCGAGGTGATAGAGAACCGAAGCGCCGACGACGCCGCCGCCGATGACCACGACGCGATACTGGGACTTCATGCCGCCCTCCGTGCTTGGCCGTTTCCCTCGACGCTAGGTCGGGCTAGCGATTCAGTCTAGACATTTTTGTCCAATGCTATTTGCATGGGNTCGAAGGGGCGCGCGATGGGACGGTTCTCAGGCTTTCGGCTGTTCAAGGAGGGGCTCACCGGCAATCGGGGTTGGTCCCCGCATTGGCGCGACGCAGAGCCGAGGTCCGACTACGACATCGTCATTGTCGGTGGCGGAGGGCACGGGCTTGCCACTGCCTACCACCTCGCCGAGACCTACGGCGCGCGCCGCGTGGCGCTTCTCGAGAAAGGCTGGATCGGCGGTGGCAATGTCGGGCGCAACACCACCATCGTGCGCGCCAACTACCTCCTGCCGTCGAACCAGAGGTTCTACGATCTGTCACTGAGGCTCTGGGAGCGGATGGAGCAGGACCTCAACTACAACGTGATGATGTCGCAGCGCGGGGTGCTGAACCTGTGCCATTCCGATGGCCAGCGCGATGCTTTCATCCGCCGCGGCAACGCCATTCGGCTTTCGGGCGCCGACGCCGTCTTTGTCACCCCGCAGGAGATGAAGAAGGACTGGCCGTTCTTCGACTATGAAAACGCGCGGTTTCCGATCAAGGGCGGGCTGTTGCAGCCGCGCGGCGGCACCGCGCGGCACGACGCGGTGGCCTGGGGCTATGCGCGCGCCGCCTCCGACCGGGGCGTCGACATCATCCAGAACTGCGACGTCACCGGGTTCGACATTCAGCGCGGCCGGGTGCGCGCCGTCGAGACAACGCGGGGGCGGATCGCAGCGAACAAGGTCGGCGTCGCCGTCGCCGGTAACACCAGCCGGGTGATGGAGATGGCGGGGCTCCGGATGCCGATCGAAAGCCACGTGCTACAGGCCTTCGTGTCGGAGGGGCTGAAGCCGATCCTGCCGGGCGTCGTCACCTTCGGCGTCGGGCATTTCTACGTCAGCCAATCGGACAAGGGCGGATTGGTCTACGGCGGCGATCTCGACGGCTACAATTCCTATGCCCAGCGCGGCAACCTGCCGATGGTCGAACACGTCGCTGCCGCCGGCGTGTCGCTGATGCCGATGATCGCGCGCGCCCGGATGCTGCGCAGTTGGGGCGGGATCATGGACATGACGATGGATGGCTCGCCGATCATCGACCGCACCCCTGTCGACGGCCTCTATCTCAACGGCGGCTGGTGCTACGGCGGCTTCAAGGCGATCCCGGGATCGGGGCTGGTTTTCGCCCATCTGCTCGCCACCGACGCGCCGCACCCGGTGGCGACCGGGCTCCGGCTCGACCGGTTCCGGCGCGGCCATATGATCGACGAGGGCGGCCGCGGGCCGGTCCCGAACCTGCAATAGGAGCGCCTGGCGATGCTGATCCCTCACCCCCTGCTGGGCCCGCGCGACGCCGAGGAATTCACTTACCTGGGCGATGCCACGCTGCTCGATCGGCCGGACGGCGCGGCCGCAGGCGCGGCCGAGGCCTTCGCGACCTACCTCTATGACCGCGACAACCCGGCTGGCGAGCACCGTGAGCTGTGGTTTCACGAACACGGCGACCAGTCGTGGCTGGTGGTCACCCGCAACACGGTCACGCACGAGATCTTGACCGTCGACCTCGCCCGCGATGTCGCACGGTCGGCGCGGGGGCCGGGCTCATGACCGGGTATCGCCTCCCCGGCGGGTTGATAGATCGCAGCCGCCCGGTCGGGTTCAGCTTCAATGGATCCCGCTATAAGGGCTTCGCGGGCGACACGCTGGCCTCGGCGCTCCTCGCGAACGGCGTCCGGCTGGTCGGCCGGTCATTCAAGTATCACCGCCCGCGCGGCATCTTCACCGCCGGCAGCGAGGAGCCGAACGCCCTGGTCACTCTGGGCACAGGTGCTGCGGCGCTGCCCAATACCCGTGCCACGACCCTGGAGCTTGACGACGGGCTCGACGCGACCAGCCAGAACCACCTTGGGCCGCTCGGGTTCGATCTGCTGGCGGCGAACGATCTCGTCGCGCCGTTTCTGTCGGCGGGGTTCTATTACAAGACCTTCATGTGGCCGAAGTACTTCTGGGAGCGCCTCTACGAACCGGCGATCCGCCGCGCCGCCGGGCTCGGCGTGCTGTCGCCGGACCCCGAGCCCAGGCTCTATGACAAGGGCTATCTGCATTGCGATATCCTGGTGATCGGTGCAGGCCCGGCCGGGCTGACCGCGGCGCTTGCGGCCGCGCGGGCCGGGGCGCGGGTGATCCTGGCCGACGAGGATTTCCTGCCCGGCGGGCGGCTCAACGCCGAGCGGCGCACGGTTGGCGGCGAGGCCGGACAGGTTTGGGCGGCCGCGACCCGGGGCGAGCTGGCGGCGATGCCCAACGTGCGGCTCCTGTCGCGCACGACGGTCTTTGGCGCATACGACCACGGCATTTTCGGCGCGGTCGAACAGATCGCCCCCGGGGCCTGCACGCCCGACAAGCCGCACCAGATCCTGTGGCGGATCACCGCTGGCCAATCGATCCTGTGCAGCGGGGCGACGGAGCGCGCACTCGTCTTCCCCGGCAACGACCGGCCGGGCGTGATGCTCGCCGGCGCCGTGCAGGCCTACGCCAACCGCTGGGCCGCCGCAGCCGGCAAGCGCATCGCCGTCTTCGCCAACAATTCGGGCGGGGCGCAGGTGGTACGCGACCTTGAGGCGGCCGGCATCGAGGTCGTCGCGCTGATCGACGCCCGGCCCGACGCCCGGCCCGACGCTGTGGCGCCGCCAGGGATCGCCGCGCGGCATCTGGCCGGCGCGCAGGTGGTCGCAACCAGGGGCCGAAAGGGCATCCGCGGCCTCACCCTCGCCTCGGGCGAACGGATCGCCTGCGATGTGCTGGCCCTGGCCGGCGGCTGGTCGCCCAACCTGCATTTGAGCTGCCATACCGATGGCAAGCCGGTGTGGCGCGAGGATCTCCAGGCGTTCGTACCGGGCGGCGCGCTGCCCCGGGGCATGCAGGTCGCCGGGGCGGCGAACGGCACCTTCGCGCTCTGTGCCATCCTCACCGAGGCCAACGCCGCCGGGCGTCGTGCGGCCGAAGCGGCCGGATATGCCGCTGCGGCGGACGATATTCCCGCCGCCGCCGACACCGGAGCCGAAACCGCAGACACCGCCGCAGACACCCCCGTCGAGATCGGCGCTTTCTGGCAGGTCGAGGCCGGGAAGGGCCGCGCCTGGGTCGATCTGCAGAACGACGTGACCACCAAGGACATCGCGCTCGCGACCCGCGAAGGTTTTCGCTCGGTTGAACATCTCAAGCGCTATACCACGCTCGGCATGGCGCCGGACCAGGGCCGGACCGCCAATGTCACAGCCCTTGCCATCCTCGCCCAGCAGACGGGCCGGACCATCCCCGAGACCGGCACCACGCGCTACCGCCCGCCCTACACGCCGGTTTCGATCGGCGCTCTGGCCGGGCGCGAGCAGGGGCCGCACTTCGCGCCGGTTCGGCGCACCCCGGCGCATGACTGGGCCGTGGCCAATGGCGCTTCCTTTGTCGAAAGCGGGCTGTGGCTCCGGGCCCAATGGTTCGCGCGCCCGGGTGAGACCGGTTGGCGCGACTCTGTCGACCGCGAGGCGCGCGCGGTGCGCGAACGGGTCGGCATCTGCGATGTCTCGACGCTGGGAAAGATCGATATCCAGGGCCGCGATGCCACCCGTTTCGTGGATTTCGTCTATGCCAACGCTTTCGCCAAGCTCCCGGTGGGCAAGGTCCGATACGGGCTGATGCTGCGCGAGGACGGCATGGTGATGGATGACGGCACCTGCGCCCGGCTCGGCGAAACCCATTACCTGATGACCACGACCACGGCCAATGCCGGGCCGGTCTATCGGCATCTCGAGTTCGTTCGCCAGTGCCTCAAGCCGGACTGGGATGTGCACCTGGTGCCGGAAACCGACGGCTGGGCGCAATTCGCGGTGGCCGGGCCCCGGTCGCGCGATCTCCTGGCCCGGTTGGTCGATGCACCGTTCGACATCTCGAACGAGACCTTCCCCTTCATGGCCTGCGTAGCCCTCACGATCTGCGGCGCGACGCCCGCCCGGCTGTTCCGGATCTCGTTCTCGGGCGAACTGGCCTACGAGATCGCGGTGCCGGCCAGCTACGGCGCGGCGCTGGCCGAGGTGCTGATGACGGCGGGTGAGGACCTCGGCGTGATCCCCTACGGCGTCGAGGCGCTTGACGTATTACGGATCGAAAAGGGGCACGTCTCGGGCAACGAGTTGAACGGGCAAACCACGGCCGACGCGCTCGGATTGGGCCGGATGGTCTCGCAGAACAAGGACTTCATCGGCCGCGCGCTTGCGGGCAAGACAGTCACCGACGGGCTGGAGGGCGTCCGGCTCATGGGGGTCGTGCCCGTCGACCGNGNCCTGACCTTGCAGTCCGGTGCGCATTTCATTGAGACCGGCGCGACGGCGACGCTCGCCAACGATCTTGGCTGGATAAGCTCGACCGCCCATTCGCCCGCGCTGGGCCATTCTATCGGCCTCGGCCTGCTCCGGGATGGTGCTGCGCGGCGCGGCGACCGGCTGCGCGCCCTGGACCTGGTGCGCGGCACGGATATCGAGGTGGAGGTCGTGTCGCCGCATTTCTTCGATCCCGATGGGGAGCGGCTTGATGGCTGAATTCAAACTCACCCGGGCCGCACCGCTCGGCGGGTATCACGAAGAGATCGGCACGACATCGTTGCGCGAGATTGATGCGGCCCGCGCTGAGACACTCTGCATCCCGCTGAGCGAAGACGTCGCGACATGCGCCGCTGCGAGGGATCTATTCGGGGGGCCCCTCCCAGCGGTCGGGACGGCGACCCTTTCTGCGGGAACCGGAGCGCATATCCTGCGCCTCGGGGCAGACCGGCTGATGATCCTGCACCTGCCCGATCGCAGTACTCGACCTGACATGGCGCACGCGCTGGGGGCGCAGGAGGTCACCCGGGTCGACCAAACCGACTACTGGGCGCTGCTCGATCTCGCAGGCCCGCGCGCAATTATGGCGCTTGAGCGAAGCTGCCGATTGGATCTGCACGCCGAAGTCTTTGCCCCGGGCCACCTTGCGCGCACACCGATCGACGGGGTGTCGACACTCCTCGTCCGCCTTGAGATTGACCGTTTCCTGTTGATGGCCCCCCGCTCCTATGTGCAGTCGCTAACGCACAGCTTGCTGACCTCCTTGCGCTATGTGTCGGGGTGACCTGTCTTTGGGGTCCGGGCCGGAGGCGCGCGTCTCCGTCGGGTTGACATGCGGTCGCGGGCCCCGGCTGCTTGACCACCGACCCATTCCCGCGGTCCGGTCCGATCCTACGACGCAGCCGCGTCACGCCACCTCGATCGGCCGTTCTCGGGGAAGCCGGGATGAAACCCCCACGCCGCGACCAGTGTCGGCCCGGTGCCAGGAACGCCAATCCCGGGAAAACATCGACTGGCGGCTTCGTGCGCGGATCAGACCTCCTTGCCGATGCGCCCTCGCTGGTTTGCGCAAGACCACAGGGTGACCTTGATCCACTGCGGTGGCGCGTTTGCACTGGCGCGGCAACGCATCTGGGAGCGCGCCCGGGTGTGGCCCCCCGGGGCGCCTTCTCCCCGGTTCACCCGGGCGCAAGGATCTCCCCGAGCGCCGTGCGGAAGGGGGCGAGCCGGGCGAAGGCGACCTCCAGGGCTTGGGCGGGATGTGCCTGCTCGCTGTCGCCCAGATCATGCCACAGCACGATCCCCTTGCGTTTCAGTAGTTCCGCGCGCGGGTGGTCCTGTGGATGCGGCGCGGGCACGCGTTTGAGCGCGGGCGGGTCCATCCGCACCCCGGCCTCCTGCATCCGGTCGACGAGGCGGGCGAACCTCGCGCCGTTGTCGTCCGCGACCCGGTCGCGCCAGCGGTCGAGCGCCGGTTTGTCGAAGCCCATCGCGCCGACGCCGGCACAGACATAGTCGCGCGAGACCCCGAACAGGTGACAGATCCCGGTCGCCGTGTCGGTCCATTGCAGGTGCAGGTGGGTGTTGTAGGGGGTCTTGTCCTTGGAGAACCGCAGGTCGCGGTGGATGCGGTAGAGCTTGGGCGACTGCGCCGCGCCGATCGCGGCTTCCAGCCGGGCACCGACGGTGGCGAGCAAGGCTTCGGCCGGGTGTTTCACCATCTGGTCGTAGCGCGGCTTGTTGGCTGTGAACCAGTCGCGGCTGTTGTTGGCGGCGAGGTCGTCGAAAAACCCGCACGCATCTTGGACGAGGGTGTCGAAGTCTGTCATGCAAGGCACCTCCTGGTTGGATGATGCCGGCTCCACGCCTCTTGGCAAGCCCTGTCGCGCGGTCTACCTGACGGGGACTGACAGGAGCGCACCGCATGTGGAACGACCGATACAACACCCCAGCTTACGTTTTCGGCACCGAACCGGCCGATTTCCTGGTGGCCCATGCCGACCACCTGCGGCCGGGCATTAAGGGCCTGGCGGTGGCCGATGGCGAGGGCCGCAATTCGGTGTTCATGGCGCAGCGGGGTGTCGAAACGCTGGCGATGGACATGTCGGCCAACGCGCTTGCCAAGGCGAAGGCATTGGCTGAGGCGCGCGGCGTGGATGTCACCCATGTCGAGGCGAGCATCACCGACTGGGACTGGGCGCCCGCCGCTTTCGACCTGGTCGTCGCGGTGTTCATCCAGTTCCTGTCGCCCCCTGCGCGGGACGCCGTCTTCGCCGGGATGGTGAAGACGCTGAACCTGGCGGCGTGCTGATGCTGCACGGCTACCGGCCCGAGCAGCTCGAATTCGGCACCGGCGGGCCGCGGGTGGTGGAAAACCTCTATACCGAGGCGCTCTTGCGCGAGAGCTTCCGGGGGTTCGAGATCCTCGCGCTCGAGAGCTACGACCGCGAGATCGACGAGGGCGTCGGCCACAGCGGCATGTCGGCGCTGATCGACCTGGTGGCGCGAAAACCGGGCTGAGCCGGACACGCGCCCTTGCCGACCCAAGGCCGCTCGTGCCACAGGGGACCATGACACAGGCGACCAAGACACGGGCGTATTCCGACCATATCCGGGCACATCTGACGCTCGGTCTGCCGCTCATCGGCAGCCATGTCGCGCAGACGGCGATCGGCGTCACCGACACGGTGATGCTGGGCTGGTACAATGTCGAGGCGCTGGCAGCGCTGGTGCTGGCCAACACCGCCTACATGGCGCTGTTCCTGTTTGGCTCGGGCTTTGCCTTCGCGGTGATGCCGCTGGTGTCCTCCGCCGCCGAGCAGGAGGACGAGACCCGGGTGCGGCGGGTCACCCGGATGGGGCTCTGGATGTCGGTCGGTTTCGCGCTCGCCGTGCTGCCGGTGCTGTGGTTCTCGGGCCCGCTGCTCACGGCGCTGGGGCAGGACCCCGAGCTTGCGGCGGGGGCGCAAAGATACCTCAGAATCATGGGCTGGGGGATCATCCCGGCGCTCGCGGTGATGGTGCTGAAGAGCTACCTTTCGGCGCTCGAGCGCACCAGTGTTCAGCTGATCGTGGTGCTGGGCGCGGCCCTGGCCAACGTGGTTGTCAACTATGCGCTGATCTTCGGCACCTGGGGGTTCCCGGAGCTGGGGATCCGGGGCGCGGCGATTGCCTCGTTGATGGTGCAGGCCATTTCGGTGCTGGCGCTCGCCGCCTATGCCATCCAGCAGTTCCCGAGCCACCGGCTGTTCCTGCGGCTCTGGCGGCCCGACTGGGAGGCGCTGCGCGAAGTCACGACGATGGGCGTGCAGGTGGGCCTCACCGTGCTGGCCGAGGTCGGGTTGTTCACCCTGTCCTCGATCCTCATCGGTCTCCTCGGCACGGTGGCGCTGGCCGCGCACGGCATCGCGCTGCAGATTGCCTCGATCTCCTTCATGGTGCCGCTTGGGCTGTCCAACGCGGCGACGGTGCGGGCGGGCCGCGCCTTCGGCCGGGGCGACCCGGAGGCCCTGCGCGCCGGGGCGAGGGCCGCGTTTTCGCTCGGGGTCGGCTGGGCGGTGCTGGCGGCCGTTCTGTTTTTGGTTCTGCCGGAGTTTCTCGTCTCGCTCTACATCGCTCCCGACGAGCCGCTCAGGGCCGAAATCGTCGCCCTTGGACGGGCGCTGTTGCTGATGGCGGCGGTGTTCCAGCTCGCCGACGCGACCCAGGTCAACGCGATCGCGCTGTTGCGCGGGATACAGGACACCCGCGCGCCGATGTGGATCGCCGCCGCCAGCTACTGGCTGATCGGCGCGCCCGCCGCCTGGGGGCTCGGCATCGGGCTCGGGTTCGGGGCGGTGGGGATATGGATCGGGCTGGTGACCGGGCTGAGTGCCGCCGCGGTTGCGCTCACCACCCGGTTCTGGCGGCGCTCCGGCGCGGTCGGGAACCCGTAGGCCGGGCGTGCGGCCCGGCGGTGCGGGCGCCGCTCAGCCGTCATTNGCGGCCCCCGNGGGTCGGCGCGATCGTCACGCCGATCTCCCGGTTCCATGACCCGACGCCTCTGTAACTTGGCGATTCCCCTCCGGGGTGACGGGGCCACGGAGCGCACCTCAGCCGTCATTTGCAGACCGGCGACGTTGCGCTCGACCTCTGCGTGAAATCTCGTGCAAACGGCAGAGCGCCCCCAGCTTCCCTTTGCCCGCTTCCGGGGTGACGGGGTCACGGGGTGACGGCCCGACGTGCCAAGATGTGCGAAAAACCCGAACTTTGCGCTACCGGGAGCGCCGGGGGTCGGAAATCCGGTTCGATCGACGGAGCTTGGCGTGCTACCGCCACCAGGTCCCGAACCGCCCGACCGTCAGACCTTGCGTTTTCGAAGCCAGTCGGGGGAGCGGGCCGGTCGGCGCGGTCACGCCGGCCGCAAGCCGGTCGGCAACGACTTCGACCGGGCAGGGTGCACCGGTGACGGGGTCGTGGTAGCGCGGGTAATCGATCAGCGCGGCGTGGGCGAGGGCGATAAGGTCGGGCCGCGCCCAGCGGCGCCCGGGCACCCAGCCGAGATCGGTCGTCAACCCCCAGCCGGCGTAGAACGGCGCACCGAGGCAGGTCACCTTGCGGCCCCGGATCAGGGCTTCGAAGCCGAGCAGGGAGGTCAGTGTCCAGACTTCGTCGACCGCCTCGATCAGCGCACCCGGGTCGGCATCGCGCGCAACCACGTCGGCAAGACCTGCCAACGCTTCGTTCGCCACCGCGCCCTCTCTGAGCCCCGCCTCGACGTCCGGATGCGGCTTGTAGACGATGACCGCATCGGGGTTGGCGGCGCGCGTGGCTTGCAGAAGGCCGAGATTGGTGGTGACCTCGCGGGTGCCCAGTTGGATCGACGCGTCGTCCTCGACCTGTCCGGGCACCAGGATGCGGCGACCCTGCGGGAGATCCGGCACTGAACCGGCGAGGTTGTATTTCGTGAGCCGGGCGCGGATGAGCCCGTCGATCAGCCGTTCGGCCCTTGCCCGGGGTCCGTCGGGCAGCCGGACCGCGGCGGCGATCAGCCGTTCCAGCCGGCTTTCGCGGGTCGGATCGTAGTAAATTCCGAGATCGTCGCGCACCAGCGAGAGCGGTGCGACCAGGTCCGCCCCGAGCCCGCGTGAGCGCAGGAAGCCGTCCTCGATATGCAGAACCGGAGCGTCGCCGGTTTCGCCAAGCGTCTGTGCGGCTCCGGCCCAGACCATCAGCGCGCGGCCGGTGCCTCGCGCCTTGGTCACCGCGCCGGGGCCGTCGCGGAACAGGATACGCCTGCCGCCGCCGCTGCTGCCGCCGCCGCCGCTGCCGCCGAAGACCCGCGCCAGGGGCTTTCGCTTCCACAGGCTCATGCCGGCCGCGACATAGCCGTGCCGGTCTTCGCGCCAGGCGCGGGCGCGCGCCTCGAGCCCGCCGAGCACCTGTTCGACGCCGCAAAGCGCATCGTGATGCGGGTCGTACCAGGTCGGGTAGAGCAGCATTGCGGCAGCGAACGCCTGCGTCCGGGTCAGGGTTCGGCCGCGGCGCGCGAAGATGTGTTCGTCGATGGTGAGGCCCCAGCCCGCGTACCAGGGGGTGCCGAAGACCCGGGGCTTGTGGCCCGCGAGGATTGCCTCGAAACCGAGCCCGGAACTCACGGTGTAGACGGCGGCGGCGCGCTCCATGACCGCCCAGGGATCGACCGGTGTGTCGAGCACGGTGACAAGCGCGCTGGCATCTTGCGGGCCGAAATGCCCTGCGCGGTGCCCGGCGGCGGTTTCGGGATGGCTCTTTATGACGATGTGCATCCCGGGATGGTTCTCGGCCGCGTGGGCCAACATCTCGTGGAACCGGTCGGGGCCTGCGCCCATCAGGGAGGCGTCGCCCGCGGTCTGGTCGACCACCAGCACGTAAGGGGCTTCGGGGAGGGGCAGGGCGGGGTCGAAGGCGTTGTACTTCGACAGATGCGCGCGGATCATGTGCTCGGCGGCGTGGCGGGCGCGGGTGAGAAGGGCTGTGTCGTCGAGCGGATGGGTGGCGAGCAGGGTTTCCAGATCCGAAGGCCCGGTGGCGTCGAAATGAAGGCCGGTTTCATCGACCAGCAGCCCCATCGCCGGATCGCCGTCCCGGCCCGGGCGCACCGAGCGCAGGAAGGCGTCTTCGAGGAAGATCTTGCGCGCGCCGGTGGCGTCGGCGAGGGCATGGGCTCTTTGGGAGGTGCCGGCCGCGCCCCAGATGCCGACGGCGTCGCCGGGGCCGGGGCGGCCGGAGACGCGAAGCGCCCAACCCGCGCACGTCAGGATGCGCCTCAGCCGCCGGTCGCGCAGATAGGTGAGGGAGGGAACGAAAAGCCGCCGGGACTGGTCTGCCCCGGCGGCCGCATTTCCGTTCGGATCGAAGGCCATTATTTTTCGATGATTCCGGCCTGTGTCGCAAGGCTGCCGACCGCGGATGCGGCCCCGGCCGTCGTGGTGATCGCGGTGATCAGCTTGGACCATTGCACGTAGGGCGCTTCGGTCACATAGACCGTGTCGCCGTCGCGGATCAGGAAATCGCGGGCCATGAACATGCCGTTGGGTTCTGTGAGGTCGAGCACGTAGACCAGCCGCTGCGCGCCGATCAGGTCGGAACGGCCCAACACGTTGGCCGCGATCTCGGCGGGCTCGTTGCGGAACACGAAGATGCCGGTCGGGTCGGCNTGGGTCGGGACCAGNCCGCCGACCTGGGCGAGGGCCTCGATGGCGCTGAGGGTCTGGGTTTCGAACTTCACCCGGGTTTGCGACCCGGTCGCGCCCATCACGGTGAAAGCGCGGGTGTCTTCCTCGACGAGGATGCGGTCGCCGTTGCGCAGCGCAATGTCGAGNTCGGGGTATTCGAACAGATCCTGGTACCAGATATGCCCGGTCTTGCCGCCGCGGATGATCTTGACCACGGCGGTTTCCGCCGGGATCGAAAC
>JGI24025J20009_10002374_pt1 | contig 13547 bp, 10 predicted proteins | sample Cruoilmetagenom3_FD_20009 | JGI IMG/M metagenome (IMG submission 20009)
TTCCAAAAACAAAACACTAACAGACACGTAAAAAAGTGACCGACAAATTCCCTTGGTAATTAGCGATTACGACAGAATCGCTTGGTAATTAAGATACGACAGAATCGCTTGGTAATTAAGATACGACAAAGTCGCTTGGTGTTAACACGTTAAGCTGTAGTGGCTCATATCTAAACTGACACTTTTATACGCGGGTTGAAGCTTCTTATGACAGGCAGCTACAGACAAGGATTGGACGGTCAGAATGATTTAGGTGTGTATAGTATTTAGCGAAAGAGAAACCGACTTAAACAAAAAGTAGTCCGTGCAGTTTCTATAACGATCATTTGCTTTTTGAATTCTGAGTTTTTCCAAATTTATTATTGTTTTTTTCCGTGGTAATTCGCTTGTTTGCTGCACTTTTGTATCAGATTAAAACAGTCGCACTAACATGCCAAATTCCATCGCAGTGCCTTTCTATTTACGTTCAAAATAATTATTGATGGTGTCAAGCCTCTAAACTCTCCACCTCTAGTTTCAGTATTTCAGCGAGTACATCTGAATCATATTGTATTGCGTAATAATCGCTATGACACATTAAAGTGACTCTTTTCTGGGTATTGGTTAGAACGCTTAGCTCAAAATAAGTTCGTGGCGACTCAGTACTATATATTCGTGTCGTAACTAACAGAAGCTTTTCAAACGAATCAAAAGCGACTTTAATTTTCGGATTGTTCGAACTGCCGACATTTAGCACTTTTTCATTTAGATCAAAATAAAATCTTCTTCTGCTTCTTCTGCATATCAAGGTCGTGCCTAAACTAAAGAGTCCCCCCAATGTAAACACGACAATAACGAAATCGGTTTTCGAATCAAGGTTGGGCTCCAACTGCCAAACTTTAGCTGACATAAATATGCACACTGTCCAACAAAAAATATGCAATCCCCATTCAAACAAATAACTTCTAACGTTAGGTGTAATAGTTACTACATCTTTATTTATGGTCAATTTAGCGTTGCAAAAACTAGAAGCAACTAGGTCTCCCGTAATATCAATTTCGTCACTCGCTTTCATATTTAAGCTCTCTTATGAATCGTAGAAACGAGTATAAGAAACAATAACTCTATAGGCTAGATATAATGGCAGCTGTATTTGAGCCTAGTTTTAAGCTTTCCTGGTAGATGTTTTGAAAAAATATGAAATGAGTTTCCGTCAAGATAATTAAATGAGCTGGTCTTTGAGGTGAAAAAATTCTTTATCCCAAGCTTCACATAACTTACATAGCTGTCTATAAGGTAATGTCCAAACCAATTAACCGAAACTGCAAAATCAGATATGAGCTACTAAATTAAGCCGCTTTTTAATACACTTTTAAACCTAATTAACCAAATAACTAACTAAAATCGACCACCACTTCATAGCGCCCTGGCATGTCGTTTACATCGTAAATCCAGCCGTGGCGTTTTATTATTTTTTCGCTTAATTGCAGGCCTAGTCCGTACCCTATGCTGGCGTGTTTTGCTGAGGGCGAGCTCGCTTTAGGGGCATCGTCTTGCTTACTACAATTAACAATAGTCACTTTACCGCCTTGCTGCGTAATGTGTACTTGGCCAAATTGGGTATGTTGGTAGGCATTACGAATTAAATTAGTCAGTACAATGTGGCACGCAGTAGCATCGGTGGTAATAACGCTCTCTTGTTGGGTGTTTAAAACCACCTCAACGTGCTTAGCATTAAGCAAGTAGTTAAGCTCATTACTCAGGGTCGTTATTTTATCACTAAGGTTTACAGGTTCTGGACTACTTTGCTGATTTTCGTTGCGGCTTAGCCATAATAACGTATCGGTTAAATCGCTCATGGTTAAACCGGCGCGCTCTATACGCTCAAGTGTAAGCTGTTGTTTATCACTTAACGGGGCTTTTTCGCTCAGCCGATTGAGTAGCTCAACGTTACTGCGAATAACCGAAATTGGCGTACGCAGCTCGTGGCTGGCATAGCTTAAAAAGCGCTGCTCGCGCTCTACGCTTTCATTCGCCGAAAGTAAGCTGCTGCGTATTAATGTGGCTAAAGTGTTTAGTTCGTTATATGTAAAATCGGGCGGTGTTTGCTGCAGATTAGTTTGGTTTAACGATTTAGCCCAGCCTCTTAACGACTCCACTGGCTTGGCTATTTTTTTCATTACCATAAACAAAAAAAACGCAAATAACACAATGGCAGCAATGCCTGTAATGGCAATCCAAAGCATGCGTTGTTCGGGCTCTATATTAGCGAGCAATTGGGGTTTGTCTTTTTCGAGCATAATGCGCGATATATAACGCGGCTCGCCTTTAGGGGTTTGGATAATACACCACAAAAAATAAATTTTGCGGCATAGAAAACATCGATGGCCTGTCTTTTGTTTTATGTAAAAGCCCCACCTCTGTTGGTTTTTTAAAACGCTGCTGAATTGACGCAGGCATGTCTTCCCAGCGACTTGCTATATTAAAGCCCACCAGCTCTTTTGTTTCCCCAGGCTTTACTTCAGTGGTTTGCGAAAGCTTTAACATAACTCCGTTTAAGCCTTTATCTAGCCCATCAATAAAGTAATTTACACTTAAAAACGAAAAGCCAATGGCCATAGCAGAGCTAAGCACTACCATACTGGCAAAAAAGTAGAGCCTTAAACTAGGCCTTATTTTCATTGTGGTTGCCCTTCATTTGCTGTTATTGCAAAGCCCACACTAGGAATGGTTTCAAGTGTAACTTGATGTGTGGTGGCTTCTAATTGCTTACGTAAATGATGCACATGTACTTTTAAACTGTTGCTGTCGGGCTGCTCTTCGCCCCATATAGCTTGCATAATGCTACTGCGCGTAACAGGCTGCGGCGCATGGCGTACTAAGGTTTCTAGCAATTTAAATGCAATGGGCGATAACTTTAATGTTTGCCCCTCTACATCGGCACTGCGCTTTGCTAAATCTAAATTTAAATTAGCTAAGGTGAGGCGTTTTGCCTCACCACTTTTGCGCTTTGCCAGCACTTGTACCCGCGCTACTAACTCTTTCATAGCGAAGGGTTTTACTAAATAGTCGTCGCTACCGGCGGCAAAGCCCTCAAGTTTATTATCGAGGCTATCGCGTGCGGTCAACATTAATACCGGAATATCCTTACCTTGTTCACGCAATGTTTTGCACATTGTTAAGCCGTCCATTTTGGGCATGTTTACATCTAAAATAATCATTTGATAATCATTAATTTGCAGTAAATTTAAGCCCAAAACGCCGTTGCTTGCATGGTCACACTCAATGTCTTCTATATCGAGGTAATCAACAATTGTTGTTGCCAGGTCTATGTCGTCTTCCACCAGTAGTACGTTTATCATTAAGAGGCAGCTCCTTGGGTGCGTTTACCACTTAAAAAGTCTAACACATTGGCAAGTAAGCGCTTAATGTCTATTTGAATCATTAATAATGCCGGAATAAGGATTAATGTAATAACCGTGGCAAACAAAATACCATAACCAAGTGATGCCGCAGCAGGGATTAAAAACTGTGCCTGCATTGAGGTTTCGCTTAATAACGGCACTAAGCCCGCGTAGGTGGTAATAGAGGTAAGCATTACCGCGCGCAGGCGGCTTGTACACGACTCTACAATGGCATCGTGCGTGCTCATGCCTTCATCTTTTACCAGCTCGTTAAAGCGCGATACCAATAATAGGCTGTCGTTTACAACCACCCCACTGAGCGCCAAAATACCATTTAAAGAAAGTATGCTGATGGTTAAGTCGTTCCACCAATGGCCTAAAATAGCACCCACAATACCAAACGGAATCGCCACCATAATCAACATGGGTTGAATGTACGATTTAAGCGGAATCGCCAGCAATACGTAAATAACTAATAACGCGGCTATAAACATAGTGGCCATTGAGCCTGTTGTTTCATCTTGCTCTTCGGCTTCTCCGGCAAAGTGAATACTTAAGTTAGGAAATTGCGCGTTAAGCTCAGGTACTAAATCGCGGCTTAAGTTAGCAACTAATTCGTTAGATGCCACAATGTTTTTATCTACTTGTGCGCTTAAGTAAATTGCCCGTAAGCCATCAATGCGGGTTATTTCATCTTGCTGATATTCGCTGCTTATATTGGCTACGTTAACCAAAGGTACTACGGTGCCATCGGGTAACCTAATACGCGATTGCATTATATCGGCTGGTGTTTTACGGGCGTTTTCTGGGTAACGCACACGTACTTTTACTTCGTCTTTATCGCGCTGGTAACGCTGTACAATTGCTCCACCAAAAGCTTGTAATACTTGCTCTGATAGGCTCGCCGTATCCATACCTAAAGCGCGCCCTTGTGCGTTTAAGGTAAATTTAAGCTGTGGCTGACCTGGGTTTAAATTATCATCTATGCCATTAACACCAGCAGTATTTTGTAAGCGCTCTTTAAACAGTGCGCCTGCGGCCATTACGGTTTCGTCATCCCAGGCTTTTAGCTCCACTTTAAAGTTATCGACCATTTTACGTGTAGCCAATACTTGTAGCTTTTTACTGCCCTCTGGCATACCTGCAAGGCGCTGCCATTCTTGTGCAAATTCGCTTGCAGTAAAGTCGCCCTCGTTTAATAGCTCAACACTTACCGTACCGCTAGTATCGCTACTGCTCACTAATTGTAAGCTCGTTATTTCGCTCTCTTGCGAGTCAAACTTATCCATTAAATTTTGCTGGGCTTGTAGTGCACTTTGCTCAAGCGCTAACAAGTTTTTATTAGTTTGCCCATACGCTGCATCGTTTTGCATAACAAGCTCAGCGGTTACGGTGTCGCCCGCAATACTTGGGAAAAAACCTACTTTTACTGCACCGGTCATAGGCATACCAACAACCAGAATAAAAAAGGCCACAAATGCAGCAACAATGGCGTATCTAAATAGTAACGAGTATTCAATAACGCGGCGGTACACTTTATCGCTAAACCAAGTTAGGCCGCTGTCGGCGCCGTGCTGCACCTTTGACCACAAGCCACTAAGACCCGACTTTAACTGACGTTTAGTGCTTACGTGGGCTAAATGCGACGGTAAAATAAGTTTTGATTCAACAACCGAAAGCAGTAAACAAATCGTCACTACGGTCGCAAACTGAGAGTAAATTTTACCTAAATTGCCAGATACATTCGAAAGCGCAACAAACGCAGCTACCGTGGTTAATACGCCAAATATGGTGGGGACAGCCACCTTCATGGTGCCTAAAATCGTGTTATTAAGGGTGTCGCCGTGTTTTTTGCGAGTGGTGTAAATACTCTCCCCCACAACCACGGCATCGTCGACCACAATGCCCAGCGCCATAATAAAACCAAAGGTGGTCATTTCATTTATGGTCAATGCGGTGTAGCTGTCGGTCATAAAGTACAGTGTGCCAAAAAATACAAATGGCAAGCCACCTGCAACCCATAGTGCAACGCGTACATTTAAAAATATCGCTAAGATAACAAACACCATAATAATACCGGTTACGGCATTTTTAGTAAGCAGCGATAGGCGCTCGGTGATCATGGTGCTTTTGTCGTGCCAGCTTTCAAGCTCTACATTTTGCGGTAATAAGCCGCGCTCGTGCCATGTATCAATTACGCTTTGTGCTTGCTCAACTATGGTGGTTATATCGCTATTTTCATCCATTAAAATTTCAATGCCTACGGCATTTTGTTGGTTATAACGACTTAGTGAGTTGGTATCTTCTGCGAATGTGTCGGTAACGGTTGCTACATCACCTAATTTAATTTGTGTGCCTGATTGCGTTGTAAGTAACACTATATTGGCAAAGTCGCGCTGCCAGTAAGCTTGGTCTGCCGCTTTTAGGCGCATTATTTTATTTCTATCGCGCAAGCTAGTAGAAAGCGGGCTCGATGATTCGTTGTTAATCACCTCGCTTACATCGCTAATTGTTAAACCGTAGGCTTGTAGTTTGCCTTCGTCGATTTCTACCGACATCATAGGGTCAAGCACGCCCGATTGCTCTACATCGCTAATGCCCGATTTAGCTAATAAATCGGCTTTTAGTTTTTCACCTAGGTTTTGCAACGTATGGCGGTCGGCATCACCAAATAATTGTAAAGTTAATGCGTGATCTTGCCTGCGCGCTTTGTCGATCACCGGCTCTTCGGCATCTGCCGGAAAGTTATTTATGGCATCAACTTGGTTTTTAACATCGGTGAGTAGCTCATCAAGCGAGTAATCGGTTTTTTTCTCAATGCTTACATGACTGCCGCTGGCATCAGATGTAGAGGTAATGCGCTTAATACCCGGTACGGTTTCAAGGGCTTCTTCTACTTTTAGGGCGATGCCTTCTTCTGCTTGTAAGGCATCGCCACTGTCGTAAACCACCGATACCGAAATAGTATCTGGCTCAAGGCTTGGAAACGCCTCTTTACGCAAAGTAGAAAGCGACATTATGCCCATTACTATTACGCTAATGAGTAATAAATTGGCGGCCACTGAGTTGTTAGCAAACCAGCTAATAATGCCGTGCAAAGGGTTAGTATTATTAGGTAATTGCGGTGCTTGATGCGGGCTCATTATGGCATCTCCTCAACAATTGGGTTTACTAACATATCGTTTAAGTAGCTTACGAGTGGGCGAGCCACCACACGTAAATTAGTGTGTCCTTCAATAGGAGAGATATAAACGTAATCACCGCGCTCAAATAGTTTTTGCGCTTGAATGCTCATTAACGTGTTTTGCTCGTTTACGTACCAAATTAAGCCTTCTTGCGATACTGCTGAGGCGGGTAATTTAATTACGTTGTTAAGCGCTTTACCGGCAATTTGTACTGCTAAAAATGTACCTGGTAGCAATGGTGTTGCTTGCTCAAAAGGTTTGTCTAGCGCAACCACTACACTGCGCTGGCGAGAGCTATCGTCAAGATGCTGCTCAAAACGAGCAATGTAACCTTGCCACTGATTCTGTGTTGTTACATCACTTAAAATAACCTCGCCCGACTTATCGCTTGCCAGGTTTTGCCATTGGCTTAATGAAAGCGGTACGCTAATTTCTACTTTGTCGGTGCTGTTTAATGTAGCCAGTGTATCGCCGATGCTTACGTAAGTGCCTAAATCTACATCGCGCGATAAAATAACAGCATCAAACGGGGCACTTATATGGGTGTTTTTTTCATCACGCTGCGCAGTTTGTAGTGCGTATTGGGCGTTATCGGCCGTTGCTTGGGCGGCTTCTAGCTGTAGCGTTCTAAATACTAAAGGCGAGCTTGGTGCTTGTGTTACGCCCGAGCGCTGCCATTCACGCTTTGCTTGGTTTCCTAAGTCTTGCTCTTCTTGTAGGGCAAGTTTGGCATCTGCCAATGTGGCTTTAGCGCTAGCGACTGCTTGTAAGTATTCGGTGTTATCTATTTGTGCAAGCACTTGGCCTTTTTTAACTACATTACCGGTAGCAAATTGCTCGCTCATATTGGTTATTTCGCCCTTAACTTGTGCTTTTAAGCTAAGTGCCCAGTGCGCTTTAGCCTCACCGTGGCCACTAACATAGGCTTGATACGTACTTGGCACAGCGTTAATAACCGATACATTGGGTGCCACAGATTTAGCCGGCTCAGGCTTTGGGCCATTTGCTTGCTGCGCCATTTTTTGGCCGTTATATGAAATAGCAAGCCCTATACAAACAATGGCAACAAGAGTTACAACAACAGGTACTGGCGAAATTTTCATGACGATACTCCAAGGCCCAAGGCAAGGCCTAAATCTATACGGTTAGTTAAAAGGGTGTAATTTATTTGGCTAAGCTGAGCTTGTAGGTCGTACACCTGCTGCTGCACAGTGAGTAGGTCTAAAATATCAACCAAACCTTGCTGGTATTTGCTTTGGTAGTTGCTATAACTGCGCTTAGCACTGGCAAGTGCTTTACTAATTTGTAGCTGCTGCTGTGTTAATGATTGCTCTTGACCTAGTGCGTTTTCTACTTCGTTTACGGCGCTAAGTAGCGTGTCTTGGTATTCCCAAAACGCCTGTTCGGCATTTAATTTTGCAATATCAACTTGTGCACGAAGTGCCCCGCCTTGAAACAATGGCGCACTTAAACTGCCTAATAAGTTCCAAACTGGGCTGGTTAATAATGCTTGGCTGGGTGTAGCTGCTAAATCGCTAAGCGATGCCGAAAGCGTAATGCTTGGCAGTAAATCTTTGTAAGCAACATCCACTAAATAACGTTTAGATTGAATATTGTAATAGGCACTTTGTAAATCGGGGCGACGCGCTAAATCTTGCTCTGGTAGCGCGCTTAGCGGCTCAATTACCTCAGGTAAAACAGAGGTAGTAGGTAAGTTTTCAAGTTTATCAACGCCCACTAATAATACTAAAGCACGTTTAGCTTGCGCTATTTGCTCTTGGTAATCGGCAATAGTGGCTCGGGTTGAAGCGGTATTTGTACGCGCGGTATCAAGGGCTTCTAAATCACCTAAGCCGTATTGGTAACGCTCAACAATGCTTTGCTCGTTATTTTCTAAAACCGTTAAACGCTGCTGCTCTATGTTAAGTAAATCTTGCTGCAAAATAATGTTTAAATACGTACGTATCACGCTGGCTACTAAGGTGTCTTTAGCGCCTTGGTAAGCGGCCTGATTACTGGCTATGGTCATGTCTTGCGCGGCTACGTTATCAGCAATTTTTTGCCATACGTCGGCTTCCCAACTAACCCCTAGCGATGAGCTGTACTGTGTGCCAGTTGTTTCATTGCGCTGAGCGTCAAAATCGGCATCTACACTAAACCACTGGCTTGCTGCGGTAACATCGCGCTGCGCATAAGCAAGTTTTAGCGCCACATGCACTTGGTTAAACGAAGGGTTATTTGCAACGGCTTGGTTAATAAGCGAATCAAGCCCCGCTATATTCACTAAATCAGTGATATAACTTACCTCGGTTGCATCATCTTGTGTGTATTGCCAATTTGCATGCTGCTTTAGCGATTGCTCGGTGCTATTGCCTGTATAGCTTGGCTGGCTACTACACGCAGCAAGCGTGCAGCTAAGTGCAAGCAATAAAACCGTTGAGCGCTTTTTAAAATAAACCATTTAACTGTGCCTAATTTACATCATTACACACAGTGTATTAGGGCAAGGGTTAAGGATGGGTTAAAAGGGGTTAACTAAAAACCTCAGTGAAGTATTTTTCACTGAGGTAGTAATATTTAAAGTGCGCGTGAGTAGCTTAGCGATATAAAATCGAGGCCTGGGTTGGGCTTTTTAATACCAGCGTTTGAATAATGAAAATACTTAAGTGACACGCTGTGTTGCTCAGCCTCACCAAATTTCATGGCAATGCCTAGGCGGTCTTCAAACTGGTAATGTGTGCTTATGTTTTTTCCCGCAAATTTGGTGTCGTCTAATAAGCTTAAACCAATACCAAACTCGGCAAAAACGCGGTTCCCAGCAATACTGCCAATAGGATAAAAAATAACAGGCGAAAGCGATAAGCCTAAATTAGCGTCATAGCGTTTTGGGTCATCGTATTCAAAAAAGTTGGCATTGGCTTCTAGGTAAATCTCTAGCTCTTCAAAGCCTTCTATTTGGTAATCTAAGGCATATTGATAAGCCACCTTAATCCCTCGCACGTCTCCTTCACCTTGAATATAGCTCATCGAAAAGTAATCTTGTGCAGCCGTTGCAGCGCCTGCGTATAGCGTTATAGCTATTAAAAATAATTTATAAAGTTTCATGTTATTCACCTCAAGCAGCTCTATTTTTATTGCAATTGCTTGACCTAAACACAGCAAATTTAGCTGCACTAGATTAAGCAATGATTCAATGAGGTGCATACTAATTGCATTTAACTATTTTGATAATTGCAATTTAAGTGGAATAACTTTCTTCAATATATTGATAATTAAACAGTGATTGAGCGCACGCTAACGTGTGTTGTTAACCGCTTATATTGCTGCTTAAGAAGCTGCCAACCCACAATACCCGACAAGGTATTACCGCATGCCATACCGATAAATAACCCTGTTAAACCGTAAAAATGCGAGCCTAACCAAAGTAGTGGTAAGTAACACATAAATAGCCGCAATATGGAGATAAATAAGGCCGTGGTCGCAAACCCCAGCGCGTTACATACCGATACCGTGATCATACATACACCCAAAGCCGCGTAGCTCAGGGGCACAAATGCAAAGTAATCTGTTAGGTTAGCTACTATTTCACTATTATTGCTAAGCGCATTTGCAAGCGGGTTAGCCACACCTAGCATAATAACCGCTAATAAAATTTGTATGCCAATTACAAAACCGCACGCAAGTTTTACTACGCTTAATATTTGCCTAAGCTCGCCCCGCCCTTTTAAATTTCCAACAATGGGGGGCAGCGCCATGGTAAGCGCTAAAATTAAAATAATCGCAATATATTCAATACGGTTTGCAAGCCCCCAAGCTGCTACAGCAAACCCACCATACGCGGCAATCAATGCCGTTACTATCATGGCTGAAATAGGCGGAATAAACTGTGAAAGTAAAGCCGGCGCCATCATTTTTGCAATGGCTTTTATTGCCTGCTCGGTGCGGTTTTTTAAAACGTCAAAGGTTACAAGTTCTCGTTTAATAAGCGTGTAAAACACCACTACTAAGCCTATTGAAAAAGCAACACAGCTTGCCCATGCAGCACCCGCCTAACCCATATCAAAGGTAAACATAAACAATGGATCGAGCGCTATATTTAACACACTGGTTAGCACCATAATTCGCCCAGGCAATAAGGTTTCGTTATGAGCACGGCAAATGCTGTAACCAAAATAAAGCAGCGCTCCAAGCCAACAGCTTATTAGCCAAGGCAACCAGTAAAGCTCGGTTAAATTAAATAACGAAGGCGTTGCACCCAGCACTAAAATTATAGGCTGCTGAAAAAGCCACAACGCCAAGCACAATAGCGTTACTATTACGGTGCCAATAAATACGATTAAACTACCTAAGTAGCGTGCATAGTTAACTTTATTTTCCCCAAGTGCAGTAGAAATGGTCGCAGTTGCCGCAATACCTAAGCCTACTTGTACTCCCACAATCACCTGAAAAATAGCAATACTAAATGCAACTACAGCGAGCGGCTCAGCGCCTAGCTTAGCAATAAAAATACTATCAACCAGCTGGCTTCCCATAATAGAAAACAAGCCAACCAACATAGGCCAGGTTTGCTTAAATAAATACTTTAAAAGTAATGATGTATTACGGCTCATAAGGCAGGCTCACTCTAAACTTAAAAATTTAAACGAGAAAAATACCGAAAAAAAAGGCGCTTATAGTAAGCGCCACAGGAAAAGTCACAATGAATAAGCTGCTAGTATATTTACACAACTAAGTATTGATAATATAGTTGTTTAAATAATCAGTTTATTGAAAAATTTGATAATGAACATTGCCCATTTAAATCTGTTTGTCAGAATCGCAACAACACATAATATTAGCTTAGCTGGCAAGGAGTTAGGTTTGTCGGCTGCGGTTTCTAGTGCCCAAATGAATAAGCTTGAAGAAACACTCGGCGTTAAACTTATTCATCGTACAACCCGAAAAGTATCGCTAACCGAAGAGGGGCAAGCTTTTTTACCCCACGCCGAGGAAGTGCTTGCCAATGTTGAAATGGCGCGCGCCTCGGTAGGTATAGGCAGTGTAACTCCACAAGGAAAATTGCGCATTACCGCCCCTGCTTCGTTCGGGCGTATGCATATTATTCCTGCATTGGCTGGATTTATTGAGCAATACCCCGACCTGACAATTGATTTACGCTTAAGTGATAGCATTATTGATATGGTTGGCGGTGGTTTTGATATAGCAATACGCGACGCCGCATTAAACGACTCAACCCTTATAGCCCGAAAGGTTGCCCGCGATAAACGCTTAATTTGCGCATCGCCTAATTACCTTGCAAAACACGGCACCCCAACAACACCGCAAGATTTAAAAAATCATACCTGTGTTAATTTACATGGTTTAACTACGTGGTCGTTTATTACACCCGAGGGCACACAAAACATTAAAACCAATAACGTATTACAAGCCGATAACGGTGAAGCGGTGCGCGATGCGTGCGTGCAAGGCTTAGGTATTACGCTAATGTCGAGCTGGTGTGCCTATAAAAAACTACAAAGTGGTGAGCTGGTACAAATTTTACAAGACTACCCACTTGCATCCGACACCGCTATTTGGAGTGTTTACCCAAGTTCGCGTTTATTAGCGCCAAAAGTAAGGGCCTTTATAGACTACTTTAGCGGCTACTTTGGTGACGAACCCTACTGGGAAAAAATATAATTATTTAACCGTAAAATATAAAAGCACAAACCTAGGTTTGTGCTTTTTGCGCTTTAAATATATGGAGCTTTATTGGTAAACCTTGGGCAAGTAAAAACAGCAGTTGCTAACTTGTACTTTTATACTTCGTATTTAATCGTATAAGTTTATTAAATAACTTAATAACAACTCCCAATAATGTTAATTAAAAGCTAGCCATGCATCTCAAACATATCAATAACTCTTTTAAAACTTTCATTTTATTTGCACAATTTATTGCCATACTAAAACCTTCGTATATAAATCGTTTTGGGGTAAGTATGAGATCAATTAAACGAAGTCGTTTAAAAGCGCCTAGCGTTAACACTACAAAAACTAAGCTCGCATTTTGCCTGCTTAGTGCCACGGTACTTTTAACTGCATGTGGCGAGCAGATAAAAAGCGAAAGTACACCTGCCTCCCCAGAAACTAAAAGCGCTAAAAACACGCTTATAAATACCGATGAATTTAATATTAAAGCCATGGTAAAGCTGCCACAAACTGTTGAGTGTACGCTTGAAAACGGCTTACAAACTCAGTGTGCTCAAGTGGTTTTAAAATATCAGCCCGACAACATTGAAGTCGGCCCTTTTTGCCCAGAAACACTCGACGACGTAGGCGGAATTTGGGATTGGGATGGCACCGATGCGGGGCTATATAGGTTAGATAAAGCATTTTTAACCATGCTTAACGAGCAAGGGTTTACCTTTTACGATGAAGACGGCAAAGTGCATATTGTTGATAACGCGACCATTCGCCCAACCGTTGATCATGCATGTATTAATGTATCGGTAGATAAAAGCGTAGAAATTACCGCCCTTTTACCACTGCACCCTGTTATGTCTGAGCAATCAACAGCGCTGGGCACTGTATCTAAAGTAGGTATAGCGCTTGCGGGTGTGCCTATTTTTTCGGATGCGCCAAGTGTGCAACATACTGGGCATTTACCCGCGCTTGATACGTGCGCAGGCCATATTGACCCGGGCGGTTGGTACCACTACCACGGCACCGCTAGTGATATAGACAGCGTATATAAACACGAACATGTAAACGCCAACTGTAATAATTTAGCGCAAAAGCCAAGCGCCCTATTTGGTTATGGCTTTGATGGCTACCCAATTTACGGAAGCCAAGAAATTGATGGTACATCCCCAACCGAGCTTGATAGCTGTAATGGCCACACAGGCCCCGTGGGTGAAAGCGGCATAGTTACTTACCACTACCATGCAAGTAATACATTCCCTAACTTACCTAAGTGCTTAAAAGGCGTGGTTGCACAAAA
>JGI24025J20009_10002376_pt1 | contig 13547 bp, 8 predicted proteins | sample Cruoilmetagenom3_FD_20009 | JGI IMG/M metagenome (IMG submission 20009)
CCTAACAGCTAATAGCTAATCGCACAAGTCATATTTTTTGAGGTATATTACCCCTAAAAATGTAAACTACTTTTGGCTTGATATGAAGGATGCCAATATTTCCATAATACTTTCGAAATCCTCCACCTTTAGAGCAAAAGCACCAATCATTAGCGGAACCAACTTTTTCTACATCAACTTCCCAGAAGCATCTTAAGTATTTTTCATCATTCCCTGTTTTGCAAGGACCTTCAGAAAAAACTTCAGCTCTTAACGTTGGCATTTCATTAAAAATATTTACTACCCTTTGGCTCACCCAATAAGCAATCGGACTGCCAGGGATCTTCTTAAAGTCATCTGAGAACACACCATAATCTCTATGTTCAAAAAATCTTCTTTCTAATTCTGCAACGATAGAAACACTGCCCTGCTTATCAAACAAACGTTTGTACACCCCTCTATATTTCGTTACTGCCGTCTTCCTAATTACGAACGAACAACTACCAAAATCAGAGCCCCAAATACCTCGACCGTTATGAACTAAGCTATCAATTGAATAATTCCGTAATATCTCGTATCGCAATTTCTCAAACGACCACAAAAACATCCAATTAGGGATTGTGATCATTCCAACAAACCCGTTTTCATCACACAAATCCAGGTTTCTGAGAATAAAACAGCCATACAAGTCTGCTTTGCCTAAGGAATACTTCTTATTTGCGAATCTTTTTAGCATATTATTGAAATATCCATTGTTCATATACGGCGGATTAGCCACGACAATATCATACTGCCGGGCCAGCAACTCCGCCTGTCTTACAAAAGGAAGAAGGTTCTCAGCATACTTCCTGGAAAGTTCAGGCCCATCTCTCAAGCACTCTTCTGCCGTCTGCTTTATAAACGGCAGTTTTTCCGCAATCTCCTCCGGTACGGTGATCAGGGAGCCGTAGGTCTTGCCGTTTTCAAACAGGCCAAGAAGTGCATCAATATCCTGCTCCAAGACCGCGGCCTTATCCTCGAAATGAATATCTTGCTGGGCCGCCACAGGAAAAAGTTCTCTCTGACCAGCCCTGCCTGAAACTGCATCTGTTTTTCTGCTGGCCACCACTGCCCGCGCAATTTCTCCGCCATCCAACCCCCTGCTTTCCTGAATGGCAAAGACATTTGGTCTCACATCTCGATCAAAAATCTGCCTGTCATCTGCCCTTGCCTTCATCATGAGGGCAAAGGCTGCAAGCTGTGAGGCCCGGTCGTCAATGTCGAGACCATAGAGGTTTTTTTCCAGTATCAGGCATGGAATGTCCCTTGTCCTGTATCCCCTCTCAAGATACATGGCCTTAAAAAGTTCATATGCCTCGACAAGGATATGCCCAGAACCACAGGCTGGGTCCAGAAAAGTGATCTCTTCCGGGTTCAGTTCCTTGGGTGTTATTGCATCAAGCTGTCTTTTCACCTCCTCGCTCTGCTCCGCAGGCTCGATGTAGTATTCCATTTTATCCCGAAGCGGAGAAGCAGGATAGGTCGCCAACCACTGGCGTCCCAGAGTATTTTGGACCATATACTTCACGATCCAGTTAGGCGTAAACAATTGCGTGGCAGCAGGGATATCCTCGCTCTTTACGACTTTGCCGATGACCTCGTCTTTTTTCTCTGAGATGTAAAACTGATAGATCCACCCAATGATTTCTATTTCACTCCGTAGTTCCTCATCTACCTCATTGACCATATTTCGTATTGGAGAATTTGAATGGAGAAGATTATCATGGAGCAAAAGTTCTGTTTCATTGTTTATGGATTCAAAGAGAAAGGGTATGGCCCTGTGCAAAGCATTGCATTGTGCAACGATGAGGATACGATATAACTCGTTGTCCTTGTCACCGGCCAGCCGCAGTTCCACAATCTTGTTCATGTCTAAGCCCGGCAGATCCACATTCACTGCCTGTTCCAAAATCTCCGGGATGTCCGAACCTGACCGGTTACTCAAAACTCGATAGCCATGATCGAGGTAGTCATGCAGTTCCATATACCGCAGGGCCATGAAGCGGTTAAACCAGGTATAGGCCATCGCCTCCATGACCTGATCAAAGCCTTCTCTCTGGATGCGGGCAACCAACCTTTTCCTCAGTTCCCCCACCTTCCCGGGAAAGGCCCGGCTGGGTGACTTCCATACAGCGGAGCACATAGTCCTCGGAATCTCTAATCAGACAGCTCCGCACTTCAGGAACGATGGAAACCGGAAGCAAGCGGAGGGATCGGCTCCCATCAACGTATTTTGCTTCAGCCAAAATCCTGAAAATTACCTGTCTTAACTTCTTTACGGTTACTTCCGCCCAATCCGTTACAACAGGGTCCACTTGAGCGCATATTTCCAGATAATAGTCCCAGTCTTTTGCAGACAATTCCCGTTTAAAGGTCAGCCAATGCTCGCGAAGTGTATTATCCATAAAATCGCCAAGTAACCGGCTGTTCTTGACGGCGGCTGCAAGTAAGGCCTGAGTGGCGATATCAGATGTTCCTCTTTCCACCAACCTCAATAGATCTGAACTCATAGGCCGGAGCCGGTTTTTGATCAATCTATCCTGCCGTTTGGCTGTAACAGGGCTTCTCTTTTGTAAGACATTATCAACCACTATTGCCTGATGCCAAGCATCATCATCAACACCGCTAAGGAGAAGACGGGCAATTTGACGGCTTTCCTGAACCAGAAGTGATCCTGCGACTATGTCGCCTCTATAGATTTTGGGATGACCAGAATGTTTTACTGAAGCTACCATCTATTTCTGTAACCATTAAGGAAACCAGGGGCTGTTAGCGGCATTTCGAAGGACTACCACGTTATTCATCCTGGAGCAAGATTTCTATCTATTGAGGCATTTGCACTGTACCGGTTTTGAAAATAGTGTCTTGCGGTATCATAGATACAATATGTAGTATGTCTATTGTTTATCCATACTATATATAGCTAACGATTAGCTCGTAACTTGACAAATTAGCTCTAAAGTGTGGGGTGAAATGTTTTTTGAACAACTCAAAACATACCATAAATTGATAGGTTAGAGACAGCGCAAATGCCTCAGAAAACAAAATTTAGGATTTCCGTTCAGACGATCCGCTACTCAGGAAGATGGAGAACTGTTTGTGTGTATGATATCATAGACTGCTTCAAGGGCCTCTTCGAGTCTTTCCGGCTTCGGGCCCCCTGCCTGCGCCATTTCAGGGCTCCCTCCTCCACCTCCCCCGATCATCTGAGCTACCTGCTTGATAATATTTCCTGCATGTAGCCGGTCAGTAAGATCCTTGGTGACAAGGACCAGCAGCAGGGCCTTGCTGTCAGTCCGTGATCCTATTACCACGACCCCTGAGCCCATCTTATCCCTGAGCCTGTCTCCTATGTACCTGATGGATTTGGCGTTATCTGTTTCAACTCGGGCGGATAGCACTTGAATATTGTTGATTTTTCGTATCTTGGACAACAACTCATCCAGCCCTTGCGTGGCACGCGCTGTCTTAACCTGCCGGAGTTGCTTCTCCAGGTCTTTTGTCATCTCAAGGAGTCTTGTGACCTTTTTAGATACCTCCAGTCTGGGACATTTCAGTTGAAAGGTAATGCCGGCGACCGCTTCTTCCAATTCATGTACAAGGTCCATAGCGTTTTGGGCGGTACAGGCCTCAAGCCTCCTTATCCCGGCGGCCACACTGGATTCGCTGATGATCTTGAGAAGACCTATCTGCCCGGTATAAGAAATATGGGTGCCGCCACAGAGTTCCATGCTGAAATCCGGAATACTCACCAGACGCACAGTCTCTCCGTACTTTTCCCCGAATAGGGCCATTGCCTCACGGGCCATTGCCTCTTTATAGGCAAGAATCTCTGTTTTGACTTCTCTGTTTTTTCTTATCTGTTCATTTACCAGGTCTTCAACCTGTCTGATCTCATCCGGTGTTAAGGCTGAGAAGTGGGTAAAGTCAAAACGCAGCCTGTCAGAGGCTACCATGGAGCCTGCCTGCTTCACATGTTCTCCAAGGACTTGCCTGAGGGCGGCGTGGAGAAGGTGAGTGGCGGTATGGTTGCGGGCCGTGTTTTTTCTGAGATCCTCTGATACCTCAAGCTTTATGGAATCTCCCGACTCCAGGTCCCCATGTTTGACCTCTATACTGTGTATTATAAGGTCTCCCCTGTGGAAGGTATCTATTACTTCGGCCCTGCCTGAAGGCCCTTCCACCCAACCCCTGTCGCCCACCTGACCGCCTGACTCTGCATAAAATGGTGTTTCCGCAGCAACAAGTTCTCCGCACCAGCCGGCAGAGGTTTTTGGGACAGGCCGACCCTGTTTTACAAGGGCGAGAAGTTCTGATTTGTGAGATGTGTTGCCATAACCCACGAATTTGTTACCCAAATTTGAGTTCAGCAGCTCCCTGTATACCTCCGGCAATTCTTCAGTAACCACGTCATGACGGGCCTTTCTCGACCGCTCCCTCTGCTCTGACCGGGCCTGTTCATAACCGGCCCGGTCAAGCCCCATATCCTCTTCCTTGGCCACATCAATGAGTATATCCACAGGTAAGCCGTAAGTGTCATAAAGCTTGAAGGCAAAATCCCCGGGGATTTGGGTCTTCTGTTCCTTTCTGAGGATGGCTATCTCCTCGTCAAGGAGGTGGAGCCCGAATTCCAGTGTCTCTGCAAAGCGGGACTCCTCGTGGTCTACGACCTTCCCTAGAAAGGCCGAGGCCTTTTTCAGCTCCGGATAGGTTTCACCCATTTCTTTTATAACAACGTCAGCCACTGAGCTTATGAAGGGGTCCTTAAGCCCTATGACCTTTCCGTATCGGACTGCTCTGCGGATAATGCGCCTTAATACATATCCTCTCCCCTCATTGGAAGGGATGAGTCCGTCAGCAATAAGAAAGGCGCCGGCCCTGGCATGATCAGCTATGACCTTCATGGCAACGTCTGATTGCTTGTCCCGGCCATAGGTCCGGCCTGACAGCTCTTCTATACGCGATAACAGGCCTGCGAAGATGTCAGTATCGTAATTGCTTACTTTCCCCTGGCATATCGCGGCCATGCGCTCAAGCCCCAGGCCGGTATCAATGCACGGATTTGGAAGAGGACTCAGTTTACCGGATTCATCCCGGAAGAACTGCATGAACACCAGGTTCCAGAGTTCAAGAAAGCGATCGCAGTCACAGCCCACTTTGCAGTCCGGCCTGCCACAGCCCACACCTGATCCCTGGTCGATGAGTATCTCCGAGCAGGGTCCACAGGGCCCGGTATCCCCCATGGCCCAGAAGTTGTCTTCTTCTCCGAGACGGACCACACGATCAGGAGAAATTCCGGTTATCTCCGGCCATAATTCCGCCGCTTTGTCATCATCCCGGAATACCGTGACCCACAGCTTTTCTACAGGCAGTTCTATTTCTTTTGCAAGAAACTCCCAGGCAAAGGAAATAGCCTCTTTTTTGAAGTAGTCTCCAAAGGAAAAATTTCCCAGCATTTCAAAAAAGGTGTGGTGACGGGCAGTGTATCCAACGTTTTCAAGATCGTTGTGTTTGCCCCCGGCCCGCACGCATTTCTGACAAGAGGCCGCACGCACATAAGACCTGGTCTCCTCTCCAAGAAATACCTTCTTGAACTGGACCATACCGGCATTAGTAAAGAGGAGTGAAGGGTCTTCTGCCGGGATCAATGGGGAACTTGGGACTATCTCACTACTATTTTTTGAAAAAAAATCTAAAAAGAGGCTGCGAATCTGAGCACCTGATAACTTCTTCATGGACAGAACCTTTCGTAACTTCTCAATAAGTGAAGATAAAAACCATTCCTCATTTCCGACTTTTGTGTCGATTCGCGTCTATTAGCGGTTCAATTATCCTGGCAGAAATCAGGCGGGTTCCTCGACCTGCTCCTGGACCTTGGGCCTCTTAATATCGTATGTTTCCCACATCTGTTGCTCTATCCGGTCAGCAATATCCGGGTGGGCTTTCAGAAAGGTTCGCACGTTTTCACGGCCTTGCCCCAGTCTTTCTCCATCGTATGAATACCATGCCCCGCTTTTTTCAATGATATCCACTGCCGTGGCCAGATCGATTAGAGAACCTTCTCTGGAAATGCCCTCTCCGTAGTATATATCAAACTCGGCGGTTTTGAATGGAGGAGCTATTTTGTTCTTGACTATCTTTACCCTGGTCCGGTTTCCGATGATATCCGCCCCTTCCTTGATAGCAGCTATACGCCTTATGTCCATGCGCATGGTTGAATAGAACTTGAGGGCATTCCCTCCGGTTGTGGTCTCAGGGCTGCCGAACATCACCCCTATTTTCATGCGGATCTGGTTGATAAAGACCAGTGCCGTCCTGGTGCGATTGATATTGCCTGTGAGCTTCCTCATGGCCTGAGACATCAACCGGGCCTGGAGTCCCATATGTTGATCTCCCATTTCCCCTTCTATCTCCGCCTTTGGGACCAGGGCAGCCACGGAATCCACTACTATGATATCTATTGCTCCGCTACGCACCAAGGCATCAACGATTTCAAGTGCCTGCTCACCATAGTCCGGCTGAGAGATCAGGAGGTCGTCGGTATTTACGCCAAGCTTGCCGGCGTAAACTGGATCCATGGCGTGTTCCGCATCCACGAATGCAGCTATGCCGCCCTGCTTCTGGGCTTCGGCAATCATGTGCAGGGCCAGGGTGGTCTTTCCTGAAGACTCCGGACCGAATATTTCCGTTATCCTGCCTCGAGCTATGCCCCCAACACCGGTTGCCAGGTCAATCGCAATGGAGCCTGTTGGAATTACAGCAATATCTTCCACACCGCCGCGGTCCCCAAGCCTCATTACAGATCCCTTCCCAAACTGTTTTTGTATTTGGGCAATAGCTATATCTACTGCCTTTTCTTTATCCTTCCTGGTTGGGTCAGACATACTATCCTCCTGGTTGATTTGTTCCAGCAATTAAATAACAAGATAATCTTAACTTAAATGGAGAAAAATCGATAGTGATCTTGCTGAAAATGATCTTGCTGAAACCTAAATTGAGCGATTAGCTGTTAGCCATTAGCGTTTAGTTTTGAAAAATCAGGGCATTACCTTAAGGACTAGTTTTAGGATTCGCAACATCTTAATCATTTCCTCGGAAAGCCCCATGATCGACCCTATTACCTCGGCCGGCTTGAGGTTGAAACGGGCAATGGACCTGAGCGTCAGGTAAAAATACGGGGTTTCTTCATCTTTTACATCCTCAGGCCAGGGGCAGGGTGTTATATGCCTGCCTTCCATATCCTTTTTTGTTATTGATTGAAGAGACTCAACTATCTGCTTAAGGTCTGTTGTGATCTGCTTTTTCTTACGTATCCTGCTCACAGGCCATTTGGGGGTTGAATTCAGCTTTTCAATTGAGCCTTTTACCTGAGATGCTGTAACACCAGGGACAAATACCAGGTATTTTACTAATTCCGGCGCCTTTAAAGAAGTCTTTGGGCCTACGAGTTCTACCGAGCTTATAGTGATTCCTTGAGGCATCTCTTTACTTAGTAAATTTTTCAGACGGTCCGGTTTCATGTGCCCTGTCAGTGTAACGGCGAATTGTTCTGCCAGGCTCTCAGTGCCCAGGGGTATGGGCTGTCCAAAAGAAAAGCGGGGTTTGGGATGAAAGCCATGAGAATAAGCAACCGGGATATGCGCCCTCCTTGCTGCCCGATGAAAAGCATGGACCAGTTCGAGATGTCCCAGAAATCGTGCCTTTCCCAGCTTGCTGAAGACCAGATGATAAGTGATTTGGTGATTTGGTGATTGGGTGAGGGATGAGATGTGAACTTTTTCCTTCTCGTAGACTACTGGACGGATATGCTTGAAATCACATACTTCGCAGGCCTGGCATTCACCATGTCTGCAGTCCGGTGTGTAAGTCTCTTTCCGTGCCTTCTCTCTTTCTTCCAGTAAATACTCATTGCTCACACCGGTTAAAATGTGACCCCAGGGAAGAGGTGCCTTTATATCAATTGCTTCTATATATTTTTCAAGCTCGATATTTTCTTCAAGGGCAGCTTTTTTATACAGGTCCGGCATTAGATAGTCATTCCAAGCATCAAGACGTGCCCCCATTTTCCATGCCCTGTAGAGGACTCCTGTAAGCCTGCGGTCCCCTCTGGAAAAAACACCTTCCAGAAAGCTCTGAAGCGGGTCATGCCATTTATAATGAAGGTCCCTGCCCTTCAGGTTGGATTTCAGCAGTTCAAGGCGGTCTCTGGATTCCCGGGCATTTAGTTGGCGTTCCCACTGAAAGGGGGTATGGGGTTTTGGCACAAAGGTGCCTACACTGACAGTAACTTTTTTGCCCCTTTTCCTGCTACTTGCAAGGACCCTCTTTGCGAGTTCGGCGATTTCCAGAACATCGGCCATGGTCTCTGTCGGAAGGCCTGTCATGAAGTAAAGTTTTATGTTGCTCCATCCGAGTTTATAGGCCTGGGCAGCAGTATCAATGAGGTCATGCTCTGTAATTCCCTTGTTTATTACTCTTCGCAGTCTCTCGCTCCCTGCCTCCGGAGCCAGGGTAAACCCGGTTTTCCTCACCCTTTGTATCTGTTTCATAATTTCCGGACTAAGGGTTCCTACTCGAAGAGAAGGGAGAGAGACCGCAACATTCTCCGGCATATAGCGATCCATCAAGGCACTTAACAGGGGCAAAAGACATCCGTAGTCACCCGTACTCAGGGAAAGCAGCGAGAGTTCCTCCCATCCGGATGTGGTCAGGGCCTGTTCCAGCAGGGAGAGGACCTTTTGAGGTGAGCGTTCACGTACGGGTCTATAGGTAATACCTGCCTGACAAAACCTGCAACCACGGGTACAGCCCCTTGCTATCTCGATTCCCATACGATCATGGACTATCTGGGTATACGGTACGAGAGGGCGAGAGGGGAAAGGGGCCTTTTCGAGGTCAGATACTATCCTGCGCTTTACAAGACCTGCTTCGGGCCTTTTGGGCTCCAGGGCGGCAAAGGAGCCGTCCGTTTGATATTTTGGCCTGTAAAATTCCGGCACATAGACGCCGTCTATACGGGAAAGGGCGACGAGAATCTCATTTTTGTCGTTCCCTGTTTCTCGCCAATCCTTTATAAGACCTGCGATTTCAGGTAGGGCTTCCTCTCCGTCTCCTACCAGGATGGCATCAAATAAATCAGCAACAGGTTCAGGATTAACCGAGCAACTTCCTCCCCCAAGGATTATGGGCCACTTGGGGTTGTTTCTTTTCTCTGCCCGGATGGGTATATTTGCAAGGTCCAGAATAGTCAGGATATTGGTATAGCAGAGTTCATATGGGAGGGTTATGGCCAGGACATCAAAGTCGCTTAATGGACGTTGGCTCTCAAGACCCCAGAAAGGCACTTTTTCAGATCTCAGGAGTTTTTCAAGATCAATATCAGGGCAGTAGGCCCTGTCTGCCAAGGCCCATGGTATTTCGTTGATTATGTGATACAGGATATGAAGCCCAAGATGAGACATCCCAATTTCATAGAGATCAGGAAAGATAAGAGCGATTCGGAGACTTGCTTCGCTCCAGTCCTTGTGGCAGGCATTAATTTCATTACCAAGATAACGGCTTGGTCTTCTTATCAGAGGTAGTATATCTGTTGGTTTCATTGCCGGCCCAAGTTAATCCGATGACACTTTATGAGCAAGTGCGGTTTATTTTCTTCTGTGACCTTGGTTGCTAACATAGCTGTTAAGCTGTTAAGCTGTTAAGTTGAACAGCTCAACAGCTAAAAGCCCGCCCGAAAGGGTCTAATTTAAAGGCAAGGAGAGGGTATAATCCTATGGGTAAGACCATAAATGTAGGTCTGCTGGGTTTCGGGACTGTTGGGAGTGGTACGGCCAGGATTCTGCTGGAACAATCAGAACTTTTAGAGCAACGCACTGGTACAAATATAAGGCTTGCGCGGATCTGTGACATGGACATTACTACTTCCAGGGGTTTTCCAGTACCCTCTGAGATCCTCACCGATGACGTGAGATCCCTTCTTGACGACCCGGAAATAGACATATTTATTGAGCTCATAGGCGGTCTTGAGCCGGCCCGGACCTTTGTGCTTGAGGCTATTCAAAAAGGAAAGCACGTTATTACGGCAAACAAGGCCCTTCTTGCAGCTCACGGCCATGAGATTTTTGAGGCAGCAGCAAGATATGGCGTTGAACTAAGATTTGAGGCCAGTGTGGGCGGTGGAATACCTGTTGTTAAGGCAGTGAAAGAGGGCCTTGTGGCAAACCGTCTTCACACGGTCATGGGCATAATGAATGGCACTGCCAACTATATCCTTACGAGGATGACCGAGGAGGGCATGGCCTTTCAAGATGTGCTGGCAGATGCGCAGCGCCTCGGCTATGCTGAGGCGGATCCTGCCTATGATGTTGAGGGTGTTGATACAGCCCATAAGCTTGTCATCATGGCCATGCTGGCTTTTGGTACCCCGGTTGAGCTTTCAGATATTTACATCGAAGGTATATCCAAGCTCTCGCCTCTGGATATTTCCTTTGCAAAGGAATTTGGATACAGGATCAAGCTTCTTGCCATTGCAAGAAACGGCGGTGATGGGCTTGAACTGAGAGTCCACCCGACCATGATCCCGTCAGAGCACCTTTTGGCACAGGTTGGGGGAGTCTACAATGCCTTTTACTTCGTTGGTGATTCGGTAGGAAAGGTGTTGCTATACGGCCTGGGAGCCGGGCAGATGCCCACAGGCAGCGCTGTGGTGGCTGATGTAGTGGATGTGGCCAGGAATCTGGCCGGAGGGGCTGTTGGAAGGGTAGCATCCTTAGGACTTCCATATGATCTGCTTAGGCCTCTAAAAAAGAGGCCGATGGATTCTTTGAAGGGATGTTATTATTTTCGGTTTTCGGTTGTGGATAGGCCGAAGGTCCTTGCCCGGATATCCGGAATCCTGGGGGACGTGGGTATCAGCATAGCCTCGGTCGTGCAGAAGGGACGAGGTAGAGAGTCATCGGTTTCTGTAGTGATGCTCACCCATGAGGCACATGAGGCCAAGGTGCGCGAAGCATTAAAACAAATTGGCTCACTTGACGTAATTTCAGGTGAGACCATGGTCATCCGCATCGAAGATCTTAAGACCCTTGAGGGATTGAGGGATTTTATTTAAGAAGGAGTTCTGTTTTGACTGACATCAACACAATAAATGTTGCTGAATCTACTGATCAGGCTCAGGACTTACCCAAGATGAAACTTCCGGCTTCGAAGTATGTGATACTGATTGGAGACGGTATGGCTGATTTACCAATCGACGATCTGGGGGGCAAGACTGTCTTAGAAAAGGCAAGGACTCCTGCCATGGACCACTTGGCCAAGTTGGGGGAGCTGGGCAGGGTGCTTACCATTCCGCACGGTTTCCCCCTGGGGAGCGATGTGGCCAACATGTCACTCCTTGGATACTCACCTGAAAAGTTTTATACTGGCCGCGGACCCTTGGAGGCCGCTGCTATGGGTATCCAGATGAATCCCGAGGACGTGGCATTCAGGTGCAATCTGGTTACCCTGAGATTCAGAGAGGGCCGGGTCTACATGGAAGACTACAGCGCCGGCCATATAAGCACCGAGGAAGCTCACGTGCTCATAGAGGACTTAGCACCATTTGTGTCCAGTCGCTCTTTTGAGCTTTTTGCCGGCGTAAGTTACCGTCATCTGTTACTTTGGCGCGGTGGTCCAGAGGGTATTTCCACTGTACCACCTCATGATTTCACTGGAATGGATGTTACTGAAGCCTGGCATATTTACGAGGAGGAGCCACTTCTATATGGACTTCTTACCAAGGCCATTACATTTTTCCATCGTCACTCTGTCAACGAAAAGAGGCGGGCCGAGGGAAAACTGCCTGCAAACGCACTATGGCCATGGGGCCAGGGCCGAAGGCCGCTGCTGGCCACGTTTTCCCAGCTCTATGACATAGATAGCGCGGTTGTGGCTGCGGTTGACCTCATAAGGGGTCTGGGTGTCTGGGCCGGTATGGAGGTTATTAATGTGCCCGGGGCTACTGGTTATCTGGACACAAACTACAAGGGCAAGGCAGATGCAGCCCTGAGGGTCTTAAAGGAAAAGACCCTCGTGCTTGTGCATGTTGAGGCCCCTGACGAGGCAAGTCATATGGGTGATCTTCGCGAAAAAATCCGGGCCATAGAACGCTTTGATAAAGAAGTGGTGGGACCTGTCATGGATGGTCTGAGGGATATGGGAGGATCTTACAGGATACTGGTTGCCCCGGATCACTATACGCCAGTGAGCCTTAAAACCCATAGTCCGGGACCGGTACCCTATGTTATTTATGACAGCTTGAGCCCGAAAGATAACTCAGATGCCGCCTTTAACGAGCCTGCGGCCGAGCAAAGCCCTATAATGATCAAAGAGGGCCACAAATTGATGCAGAGGTTCATAGGCGTAACGCCCAGAGAGGTGGAACTCAATCCGAAAAAAAAAGGCAAATGAACAAAGAATCGCCCGGGCCAATTGAACTCAAGGAACCAATACACCGCCTCTCCTACAGGGTGATTTACGGTGATACTGATACCGGCGGTGTGGTATACTATGGACACTATCTGAGAATCTTTGAGATGGGACGCACTGAGTTTTTACGGTCCATGCTCAAGATATCTTATCGTGATCTTGAGCATGAAGGGCTTACACTCCCTGTGAGCGAGGCCTACTGCCGTTACAAGGCCCCAGCCCATTATGACGACCTGCTTGAGATATCAACTTCACTGGAAAATCTTTCTAAGTTCTCCATTCGTTTTCATTATCTAATACACCGATTCGATGACCAGCGCTTGCTGGTTAGGGGCTATACCGTTCACGCCGCAACGGATAGATCCGGCCGCCTTATCCGTCTTCCCAAGGATTTCCAGACAGCTCTTGCCGGCATTTGTAATACCTAAGATAAGCGATTAGCTGTTAGCCATTAGCATTTAGCTCTGAAAAATCAGGGCATTACGTTAATTAGAAATAACACCCAACAGAAGATCCATATGGTAATGCCTTGCAATATAATCCATATCATGGCCCTGGGAGAGCAGATTGTTAACAATACCAATTTTAGTGAAATTAACAATCTGCTCCACCCTTCCTCGTGTTATTCCAGCCGTTCCCGAAATTTTTCCCTGAGGCCATCCAAGCCGGCTCAAACGAAGGATAATGGTGTTTCTGCTTTCTTGTAGATTGGGTTGAGCCTGCAAGGTTATGTTGGGTTTCGTACCTCAACCCAACTAAAATCAGGCATTTACAAAAATATAATTTCAACAGGCGAAACCCAACGAATCATTCGGGTGGGTTTCCGTTCAGTCACTAGATAGATGGGAGCAGACACCCTGTACTTTTCCTTGAGTTTCTTAGTTATAATGCTAAATTGATAATACATTAGATCCTGAAAGCAAGTGAAAGCAGGGTAAGTGTAAATGAGGAATATCCCAGCAGTAAGGAACGTACAATAAATAACTTGAACAAATTAATGTCTTTTTTGCCGTCTTCTTCGTTGCTCGTCGATCACATAACCCGTTATGCTCGCTCTTCGCGCC
>JGI24025J20009_10002378_pt1 | contig 13539 bp, 10 predicted proteins | sample Cruoilmetagenom3_FD_20009 | JGI IMG/M metagenome (IMG submission 20009)
TGTTGAGCAAGTATTTCTGTAGGAGCCATCAATGCTCCCTGATAATTATTAACTATCGCTGTAAGCAAAGCTATTGTCGCTACTATTGTTTTTCCCGAACCGACATCTCCCTGCAAAAGACGATTCATAGGCCGAGAGCTTTGCATATCATCTAAAATCTCTTTTACTACACTTTTTTGAGAAGGAGTAAGAGAGAAGGGAAGAGTATGAATAAACTCTTTTACTAATTTTCCATTTGCATTAAAAGGAATTCCTTTTTCTTCCTTATATTTCCTTCTCTTTAAGGCTAACGCAGATTGTAGAAGAAAAAGTTCCTCAAAGACAAGCCTTCGGTGAGCTTCTTTCTGTCGAGAAAAGTCTTCAGGGAAATGAATATTATATATAGCCTCTTGAAAAGGAATAAAAGAATAGTGTCTTCTTATATCTTCGGGTAGAGAATCTTGAAGATAAGAAAGTTTTTCTTTAAGATTTTTTTTAATGATTTGACGGATCACTTTTTGTGATAATCCCTCTGTAAGGGGATAAAAAGGAACAATTCTTTTAAAGGAAAGGGAATCTTCTTTTCCTGTCAAAAGCTCAAAATCTTCTACTTTAATTTGCTTCTCTAAATCCCGATTATTATAATTCCACTCTACTTTCCCACTTATAATAATTTCTTTCCTTTTTTTTAAAAAATTTGCTAGATAATCCTGATTATACCAAATAGCATAAATAGTTCCTGTCCTATCCCTTATCCCTACCTTAATAATGGAGAGATTTGGACGAATTTTACGCTGACTAATTACCAATATTTCACCCTGGATTACATATTTTTTGTCAGGTTTTGTCCGAAGAATAGAAGTAATTCGGGATCGGTCTTCATAATAAAGAGGAAGATGCCAGAAAAGATCAAAAATAGTTCTAACGCCCAACCTTTTAAAAAGAATTGCCTTTTTTTCCCCTACTCCTTTAGCATAGCGCACAGGGGAAAAAAGATTAAAAGCTTCTACAGAAGAAATACTCTGCATTTTTTATCCTTAAATTTGATTCTTAGTTTACAAAATTTTCTTGCCATTTTTTTAAAAAATATGCTAAACTAATATAAATACTTGAAGGAGCTACATTATGGCAAGAGTATGCGAAATATGCGGTAAAAGAACAAGCACAGGAAATACAGTAAGTAAATCCAAACATAGAGTAAAAAGAAGATGGCTGCCTAATCTTCAGCGTATTAGAATAAGAAAAAATGGAAGCATTAAAAGAATCTACATCTGCACTCGCTGTCTACGCAGTGGAAAAGTAGAGAAAGTAATTTAATCTGTAATTCCCCCATAAACTCTTTGCTGAAAGAATTTCCCCTCACTTTTTATAGCAGGAGCAATCACTATTTCTACATCATGCATTTCTTTTATATTTTTTACTCCACAATATCCCATGCAAGTTTTTATTGCCCAGACTAAATTCTGAGAACCATCATCTAATTTAGCTGGACCATAGAGAATCTCCTTTAAAGTTCCAGTAGTCCCTACTTTAACTCTTGCTCCCCGAGGAAGATTTTCATCAGAAGTAGCCATCCCCCAATGATACCCTTTACCAGGTGATTCTTCTGCCCTGGCAAATGCAGAGCCTAACATTACTGCATCTGCCCCTGAAGCTAATGCTTTACAGATATCCCCTCCTGTCTTCATTCCTCCATCAGTAATAATAGGGATATAAGAATTGCTCTTTTTAAAATAATCATCTCGAGCACAAGCCACATCTATAGTAGCTGTAACCTGGGGAACTCCTACTCCTAAAACTTCTCGGGTAGTGCAGGCTGCTCCTGGGCCTACTCCTACTAAAAGGGCTTTTATCCCTGCAGACATAAGTTCGTAAGCAACTTCATAGGTAACGCAATTTCCTGCTATTACAGGAATAGAGAGCTCCTGGCAAATTTTCTCAAGGGCCAATCCCTTTTTTGCAGAAGATATATATTCTGCGGTAATTACCGTTGCCTGAACTACAAAAACATCTGCACCCGCTTTCTGCGCAATAGGAGCAAAGTCTTTCGCTTTCTGAGGGGTAGAGGAAACAGCTACAGGGATATCGGCTCTCTTTATTTCTTTGATTCTTTTTTCAATTAACCCCCCTTTTATCGGTTTATGATAAATTTCCTGGATTATTCTTATAGCTTGCTGTGGAGAAGAATTAATAATATCTTTTGTTACCTCAGAAGGATTATCATATCTAGTCTGAATTCCTTCTAGATTGAGTACAGCAAGTCCCCCTAATTTCCCCATTTCTATAGCAAACTTTACATCTGTTACTCCATCCATTGCGGAAGCTAATACAGGAATAGCAAAATTTAAATTTCCCATTTCCCAGTTGGTATTTACATCATTGGGGTCAATCGCCTTTTTACCCGGAACAAGAGACACTTCGTCAAATCCATAAGTTCTTCTTGCCTTCCTTCCCCTTCCTATGTAAAAATTTTTCATTTTATCTCCTATTTCTCTTTCAGAGACTCCTTGAGAGAGGCATTTATAAAATCATCAATTTCTCCCTCAAATATGCTTTCAACATTATTTCTTTCAATCCCTGTATAGTGATCTTTTACCATAGCATAAGGATGCAAGACATAAGAACGACGTTGGCTTCCCCATTCTATTTTCGCTTTTCCTTTGCGTTTTTTTTCTAATTCTTTTTCTTTTTCTAAATTTCTTAAATTATAGAGACGAGCTTTTAGTATTTTCATTGCCGTAGCCTTATTTTGATATTGAGAACGCTGATCCTGACATTGCACCACTATTCCCGAAGGCAAGTGCGTAATACGAATAGCTGAATCAGTAACATTTACATGCTGCCCTCCCGGTCCTCCTGCTCTATAAGTATCAATTTTTAAATCTTTTTCTTTAACCTCTATCTCGTCTTCATTTTCCGCCTCAGGAATTACATTCACTGCCGCAAAGGAAGTATGACGACGATGAGAAGCATCAAATGGAGATATTCTAACCAATCTATGAATCCCTATTTCTTCTTTAAGATATCCATAACTGAACTTTCCTTCAACTATTACTGTAGCTGTTTTTATCCCTGCTTCTTCACCGAGGACATACTCCACTATTCTTGCCTTATATCCTTTTTTCTCGATCCAGTGTAAATACATCCGCAGTAAAATCTCGGCCCAATCGCAGGCGTCAGTTCCCCCTGCTCCTGAATGAATGGATAAAATAGCATTAGCTTTATCGGACTTTCCTTCCAATAAAGATTCTAAAATTAATCCATCTACATTTTTCTCTAAAAGAGCAAACTTTTTTTTTAACTCCCCTGCAAGACCTTCATCTTCTTCTTCTCTTAAAAGCTCTATCAATGAAGAGACATCTTCGTAAAGGTGAGAAAGACCTTTTAACTTACCTTCCTTTTCTTGAAGATAATTTAACTCCCGCAAAACTTTTATTTGACTTTCTCCCTTCCAGGCCTTTGCTTGTGATAATTTTTCCTCTAATTTTTTTATTCTACCTTTTTCTCCTTTTACTTCAAAAATACCTCCATAATTCATCTATTTTTTGCCTTAGTTTTTCCAGGCGAGGAGAGAATTTTTCTATATCCATTTTTTTATCTCCCTATATTTATTAGGATTAACATAGACTTACTCCACGGAACCCCTTTTTATTTAGAAAATTTTAAAAGCTGTTAAAATTTGGTATTTCAATATAACATATAAAGTGATCTCTGTCAATTAACCTTTGCACAAAAAATGGTAGCCGCAGGCTGACCAGTCCTTTCCATTTTTCCTCCCCCCTGGAGGGGGAGGATTAAGGAGAGGGGGAATTTAAGGGGTGGGGGTGAATTAAAATAAGGGGAGGGTGAAGATTAGTTAAGGTGAGGGCAAATTAGCCTGCGCAGAACAACGCAACCTAAAGGTTGCGGCTACCTTGATACGAAATTTTGACTTTTCCCTCTAATCATTTATAATAATACCAATTTAATCTGATTCGGTAATTTTCCGTGTGATTTATTGACTATATTAGTAGTAGGCGTGAGCTTTAGCCTGTGGACCCTACACAATCCCAAGATTGCCACTATTTACCGAGCAAAGGAAAAAGAATATTAAGAAATAAGTCATGAATGAAGAGAAAACACTAAGTTTCGTTAAAATTACTTATAATCCAGTTATGGATTTTTTCAAAAAGTTTTTTATTGGAGAAATCAAGGCTAAAACACTTATTATCATTTCGCCAATAATAGCAGGATTGTTTAATACTCGTTTTTCTCTGGAACGGTTAAAAAAGAAAATAGATAGTGATAAAATTTTCACATATGTCATTACAAGAGAGCCTAAAGAGGATTTCCATAAAGAAGCAATAGATATTCTTATGAGTTCAGATTTTACCGAGATTAGATATAATAATTCACTTCATGCTAAGTTATACATTTGTGCCTTAGATGAGCCAATTTATGCTACATTAGGTTCAGGTAACCTTACCAGAACCTCAATAGAAAAGAATATTGAAATTGGAATGTTAATTTTTTATCGAGAAAGAGGAAGACAGATACTTCATGAACTTTACCACTGGGGAAGTATCAGATTAAGAACATTAAAAGAAAGTAAATTAGTCAAAAAAATAACTTATGAAAGGAGGATATAACTATGGAGTTTCAAGAGTGGTTTTGTTTAAAAGGTCGGGATACATTTACCATTGATCCTAAGATTAGTTCGGAAGATGCAAAATTTTATTTTGGGAGAGAAGCAGTTAAAGCTTAACTAATGAGTCAGATGAAGAGGTCCTTTTTGTCCCCAGGTGCACCAAAGATGTTAATCTATGGTCCTTTTGGTTCAGGCAAAACGCAGACACTCTTTTATGTAGGGTACGTACTTCGGTATAATAAACCGAGCACCTGTAAATTAAATATACATACTGTCCACTTGGATCTTGAAATGAGGAGTAAGTCTGACTTCCGTGACTGGCATCTTCAGTTAATGGAAGCTTTAGGGAAAGATCGAGTGGCGGCATGGATAGAAGGATTTTCTTCAGCGGGAACTAATTTTGAAGCCGAACTAAAGAAAATTTTTCATAATGAAATAAACATGATTGAGGCCTGTAAAGGATTAACAAGAGGTGACCTTTCCTTTACAGCCTGGAGATGGTTTTGCGGACAAAGGCTAACAGCCAAGGAATTAGAAAGTCTGAGGGTTACAAGGAATTTAGGGGATATTGGAGTTGGCGATATGATTAGTACTCTCGAAGGGTTAGGTAGATTAGCAGAAAAGAATAATGAAAAATTGATCTTCCTGGTTGATGAAGCAGAACAGTTTAAATGGGTTAGAAATGCTGATACAATGGAATCATTGCATGATTATATTAGAAAACTTGCAGAACCATCAAATTCTACAGTCGGTTTCATTATTGCCGGAACTGCTGTTACTCTTGATGATATGCCTGAATGGTATTACCGACCCGATATTCTGACCAGAATTGGGCGAGACAATGTTATCGAGATTCCACACTTACCAGCTGTTAAAGATGTAGAAGCTTTCGTTAAAGAAATGCTTGCTGAATTTGTTGATAAAGAAAAGGCAGATAAAAGAATAAAAGAAAAAAAGTTAAGTATTAGCTTAGAGACATATCCTTTTCAAGCAGATGCCTTTGATCTCTTGGCGGAATATGCAACTCAAGACCCTGAAAAAACACTACCCAGAAACATAATTAGAGCAATTAACGAGTGTGCTATCACATCTTGGGACAAAGAGTTACCGATCATTGATACTGACACAGTAAATGAAATCGCACCACTTATCTTTGGTTGAGTATTATGAAAAAGTATACTGTTAAACCTAGAACTTTTTTAACTCGTGAAGTTATTGTAGGACTGCAGAATGAAAAATCTTATCCCAATAAGATTCTAATTGGGAAACTTGCAGAGGCAGGAGGAATTGCTTCTATTTTTTATGAAGTTACTTCAGAGCATGTAGTAGCTATTTTTGGAAAAAGAGGTTCAGGAAAGTCTTATACTTTGGGAGGTATAGTTGAGGGGCTTTGTACTAAAAATAAAGAAACTTCCATATCTAAAATTTCAAAAAAGAAAGCAATTCTTCTTTTTGACACACTGGGTATTTACCAATGGATGAACATTCCCTTTAGAGAATCCTCCTCTTCAGAAATCATAAAATCCCAAGTATCCCTGCAAAAGAAATGGAATTTGAAATATGAACCATTAGATATATTACTGTTTGAACCTAAACAAAGGCGAACAACTACTTCCCTTACCAGACGTTTCGAATTTACACTTAACACACCCGACCTCTCGTCCTCCGATTGGGGATATTTATTGGGGCTTGATATTTATACTGACCGAATGGGACAACTCCTAAACGATGTTTATATAAAAGTGACTCAGGAGGGATGGTCTAATGGGAAAAGACATTTTCAGCCTATAATAAGTTACTCTTTGGACGATATGATTAATTGTCTTAAAAACGATACCGAACTATCGCAAATCTATCATTCTGAGACCAGAAGAGCGATCCTTCAACAATTAGTTACCTTTTCTAGAAATCCTCTGTTCCAAAGAGAGGGAACAAAATTAAAAGATTTACTTAAGCCTGGTTATGCGAGTATTCTTCTTATGCATAAGATACCCGATGACTTAAGACTTATAATTGTATCTTCACTAATTAAAAAAATAATTGAAAACCGTATTGAAGCAAGCGAGGTAGAAAAACACAAATTAATAGTTCCTGAATCAAAGACTTTTAACAGTCATTTAAATATAGACAGATTTGTCCCTTCATGTTGGATAGTAATTGATGAGGCACAGAATATCCTTCCCTCAGAGAGGAAAAATCCTGCTAGTGAACTTTTAGTTAAACTCGTTAGAGAAGGGCGTAACTTTGGAATATCATTTATGCTTACATCTCAACAACCTTCTGCTATAGACCAAAGAATTCTTGCTCAAGTTGATACTATGATTATTCACCGATTAACTGTTCAACAGGATATCGAATATGTTAAGAAAAATTTGAAATCGGCACTTCCCGATGAAATAAGATATTCGGGAAGAAACCTATCTCTTGAAGAATGTTTAAGGCTTTTAGATGTTGGACAAGCATTAGTGTCCAATACCGAACTTGATAGAGCTTTTTTAATGGATGTAAGACCAAGAATAAGTGTCCACGGAGGTTTTTAAAGTGTTTATTAAAGCTCTCAAAAACCCTCATCGCTCCCACCAAAGATTAGGATTTCTAAAATATCTAACATATAAAGCATCGCAAAGTGATAGCACTACTGTAAGGGCCTTAGGAGGTGATTTGCTGAGAATTATGAGCAAAAAAGTAAATGTAAAAGTAAATGAATCTTTGAAGACTTATATAGAACGCAGGTTACGCAACCAATTTAGAAATATACTTAAAAATCAACAAGAGAAAATTTATTTGGAACTCCAAGACCTTTATCTATCGGACCCCCAAGTTCCCTCAAAAACTGGAAAATTATATTTATATGATTGTCAAAAAAGATATCCGTATTTGCTTTCGTCCATAGGCTTTGTGAGAGAAAAAACTTACTCCTTATTAGTAAGGGGAAAAGTATTTTTGGAATTTATTCGTAGAGAAGAAATGGATACTTTTACAAAATATACAAGAACCTTAAATCCATTTCTTCTAAGTGATTATCAAAAATATATCTGTTTATATTCTATCCTTGAAAACGATGGAGATGTTCTCAAGCCGCTATATACCCGATTACTCAATTTAGAAAATTCTTTTTCAGATTGGGTTGCTGGAGATTTTCTACCCGAAATCTATATGCAAATATCAAAAATTTATAGGACAAAAATTACCAATGGGATTGATAGAGAAAGATTAGATAATTTGTTTGATTCTGCAAGAAGAATCGAGCGATGGGTTAACAAGCCAAGAACAGGTGGACGAGGTGCGAAAATTGATGCCATAACCCCTCGTTTAGAACCCTCTGTTGACCTTGGATTGTTGAAAAAACCGAATCCGTATAGATATGAATATTATTTTAGTGAACAAGGGAGAGAATTTTTTAACTTATTTTGTTTAAGTGAAGATGTAGGTAAATTTCTCGATGATTCCTTTTTTTCAATCCTAAATAAATCTTTTAAATTAAAAGCTAATCCTGCAAAAAAAGAAGAAATAATAGAGACTCTCCTTTTTGCCTTTAATAAAATTAAGAGTCCATTGGGATATGCACCCATAAAAGAAATAGCATTATTTGGAGCAATAAAATCGTTGGTAGATAATAGAAAATACTTCGAGATTGGTCAGGTTACAAAGCTTATTATCGAATACCAGAAATTGCATCCTTATGAAGCCCGGTTCCAGGTCAATAGTTCTGGTGCCCCTGTATATGTAAAGTTTTTAACAGAGAATAAAAAGTAACAATGAAGAATGAACAAAATGTAGTTGGGACTATTCAATTAGATGAGCATAGAGAACTTCATTTCCTAATTTCTACTTTTAAGGGGAAGTGCCTTGTTCATATTAGAGAGTTTCTTAAAACGGCCAGATACACAGGCTATACCAAAAGAGGTATTGCATTTAATGTTACCACACTGGGATCAATCATAAATATACTTAACGGCTTTGCTTCTCCTCAAAATGTAAATCATGAGCAAAAAATAGGCAAGATTTCAAAAAATAATGCTACTGATATAGTAGTAAGATTAATTGAATGGAAAAAGGCCTACTATTTGGATATCAGAGAATATATTAAAAGTGAAAGCTATGAAGGATGGACAAAGAAAGGTGTTCGTATTCCTCTAAAAACCTATAATGAAGCAAAAGTATTTATTCATTCTTGCCGCGATGCTTTAATGGAAAGATTAAGCGAAAGTAGTAAGGATAAATCAAGCATAATAGCTGAAAAAGCTGATTCCTATTCTCTTAAAGAAATACTTGGAGAGAGAGTATTAAATTTTCCCGAAGATTTTATAGAATCCTTAACTCCGGAGCAATTTTTAAAAGTTAGTCTACCTAAAGAACATTTAAAACTGGGTATTTTTAGAGATGGCGTTCAATATGTTGTAGATGATGCTGATTTTGTGCTTGAACTACGCAACGAAATTGAGGCTAAATATGTGATTTATGCTCAATTGCGTGGGTTTACTTCAGTTAATGTACCGAAACATATGTTTATTATTTTTAAAGCGGTTAAAGGATACGAGAAATATGCACGGGAGATTAAGAAGAAACTTATAGAGTTCTATAAAAAGCAAAACTACAATTATTTAGTTGCAAAAAATAAAGCTCGTTTTAACATAGAAAAAGTCGGTATTCCATGGATTAAGTAAAGATGCCTATGCCATCTCAAAGAGAAATGGAAATTCCCTTACTTCATCTTATTTATATGTTGGATGGAGAGGTTCACCCCTCAGATACTTTTGGTTTTCTTACCGATTATTTCAGAATATCCGATGTAGTCGGATATCAACAAGTTATATAAAACCATAGCCGTATAGCATTGAGCATCAGCTATATTTTGTGTGAATATAATAGTAATTTAGAAATAACAGTAATTCGTACTTCCCAAAGTTGGACTTATGGAGAAAAAACAAAAACATGACAGCGGACCGAATTTTACTAATATATTTGTGTATGATGAGTCAAAAGCCGAACAACTTACCCAAATAGTCAAAGAAAAATTGAGTTTAAAGAAAAAAATATAGTTTTATGAACATCAAAGATAAAATAGATAATTGGCTGGAAGAGATTTTGAAAACTGAAGAGTATAATTTTGAATACAAAAAATCTCTTACAATTTATTCTAAAGATAAACCATTTTGTATGATAAAGATTTTCCCGTCCTTAGTTCCTCCCGATCATCCAGGACATCTTGAAAAAACTCTTGAGGTGATACAAACTCTTAACTTAATTTACTTTATAACCTGGAATCTCAGAGATACTATCCTCTGGCGGACACCAAAAAAGACCGCCTCTATTTCCAGAGAATATCGCTTAAAAAATTATTTTACTATCCAGCAAATCCCCACTGTTCCTAATCCAGTAATGAATCCATCTGTTGAGGCACTATTAAAAGAAAGAGTAGAAGAAATTCTTCAAGATCTTAAAACATTATCAGAAATTGGCCATCTTTACGCAGTTGATATAGATGCTTCTTTCTTTGTCCATAGGCTTCATCAGGCAGTTGACAAAATCTCCCCTCTACTTAAAAAATCACTCTCTACCCAGCTTTATCTTAATCCTCAATTTAAAAAAGATATTTATGCTTGGGCAGTAAAACAGGGTATTGCAAACTATGAACAGGAGGAGTTTTTAGAAGCACTATCACGACAAATAGTCTATAGACTTTTGGGTAAGATAATATTCTATGAATCCTTGAGACGCTATTTGAAAGAACTTCCAGAACCAGATTTTTCATCCCTTGAACCTTCTCTTATCTTAAAGAAGCTTGCCCAATACTTTGAGAAGGCAAGACATATTGACTATCAAGCAATATTTGAAGAAGAGATAATTGATAAGGCACCTTTTCCTGAAGATGCTCTTTTAGAGCTTCAGAGTCTATTAGAGGATCTTCATAAATATAATTTCTCTCGGATGCCTCAAGATGTTATAGGAAAAGTATTTGAGAAGCTTATCCCTTATGAAGAACGCCATGCTCTCGGACAATACTTCACCAGAGAAGATTTAGTTGACTTCATCAATGCCTTCTGTATCCGCAATAAGGATGACTTTATTCTTGACCCTACCTGTGGTACAGGGACATTTTTAATCCGAGGATATGACCGTCTTAAATTTTTAGGAGAAAGGAACCATAAAAAACTTCTTCAAAACTTGTGGGGAATAGATATTGCTAAATTCCCAGCTCAACTTGCCACTATCAATCTTTATCGTCAAAGAATAGAAGATTTTGAGAACTTTCCAAGGATAATCTCAAAAGATTTCTTTGAGGTTACGGAAGATACAATTTTTCAATTTCCACCACCGAGAAATGATTTTAAGAATAAGGAGTTTATTAAAGAACTCATACCGAAATTTGATTGCGTAATTGGTAATTTTCCCTATATTCGCCAAGAGCTTATTGAGAAAAAAGTTGAAGGATATAAAAAGTTTTTAGGAAAGGTCTTGGTAAAAGATTGGCTTATAATCTATCCCGATGCATTCAAGGTAAACGAAAAGGATAGATTAAGAGATTATCTTGAAAGTAACATTGATATTTCCCCTTTGTTTGAAAAAGCAAGATTAAAACTCTCTGGTCAGGCAGATGTCTACGCATATCTTTTCTTCCACTGTGGTCATTTTTTAAAAGAAGGTGGAAGGATGGGAATTGTTACCTCCAATGCCTGGCTTGATGTTGCCTATGGGTATGAACTTCAGAAATTCTTCCTTGAAAACTTTAAAATCATTGCCATTGTAGAAAGCCGCTGCGAGTCTTGGTTTGAAGATGCCGCAGTAAATACCCTCTTTACCATCCTCGAGAGATGTTCAGATGAAAAAGAAAGGCAAAATCATCTGGTCAAATTTGTAAAATTAAAGAAGAAACTTAAAGATCTTATCCCGTGGGATATGAAATTCTCTAACTTACGTTGGCAGGGCATAGATACACTTGTTCAAAAGATAGAAAATACCGGAAGTGAACATTATGGACTTGAAGGGACAAAATTTATCTACACTCTCAAAGGACATAAAACATATGAAGATGATAATTTTAGGATAAGAGTTTTAAGGCAGGGAGAATTGCTTGAAGAGATAGAAAAACAAGGGAAAACAGCCAAATGGGGAAAATATTTAAGGGCACCAGAGGTCTATTTTGAGATACTGGAGAAATGTAAAGATAAATTGGTGAGATTGAAGGAGGTAGCGGAGGTTGTTTATGGCAATAAAACAGGCATTACTGAATTTTTCTTTTTTAGCAAGAGTCAAAACATAATTGAAGATAAATTCCTATTGCCTGTTATAAAATCCTCTAAAGAATCGAACCAAATAAAAATTGATAAATCACAATTAGAGACTAAAATTTTATATTGTTTAGATGATAAGAATAAATTGAAAGGAAAAGAAGTTTTAGAATATATTGAAGAAGGTGAAAAAAAAGAACAAAGGCAGGCTACCTCTATCCTAATGTACCTTCGGTTAAAAATAGAAAAAATTGGTACGCTATAGAAGATTTTAAACGTTCACACATTTTAGCTGGTTCAGGATTAGATGCACAATTGAGATTTTTTTATAATCCAGATCTTGTCATAAACAATGATACGCTAATAAATATAACACCGGAAGAGATACTACCAGAAATTTTGTGTTGTGTTTTAAATTCTTCCATTTTTTTATTGATTATGGAAACGAATGGAAGGGTCAATTTAGGAGATGGAGCATTAACATTGAAAGTTTATGAATTAGCCGAATTTTTAATTCCTCAAATAGATAAAACAATTTATAAAAATTTGGAAACAACAATCAATAAATTTTTTACTCGTCCCATTAAAGCTATCTTTGAAGAAGTCAAGATGAAAGATCGGCAGAAATTGGATTCAGCAATTCTTGAGGCTTTAGGATTAGACCCAAAGGTTTATCTTCCCAAAATCTATGATGGACTTTGTGAATTGGTAAAAGAGAGGCTTGAACTTCCTAAAATGCGAAAGAAGGTAAAAAAGACAAAGGGCAAGAGAAACGCAGAAAAATTAAAAGAAGATATAATTAAAGAAGTCTTACCTGAGGGAGCTAAAAAATTTCCTGAAGATTTTTGGGATATAAATATAAAAAGGGGTACTTTTAAAGAGTTAAACCTTCCAGAGGAATCTTTAAAATTCAGCCAGCCCTTCTTTGCAGAAGTGGAAATCTCTACCCAAGGCGGTTTTTCTTATAAAACCAAAAATCCTGCTGAGGTCAAATACATTAAGTATGCTAAGTTTAATAGTAATCTTAAAGTAAAAATTCCTCAAGAACCAATATCTATATTTAAAACAGTTACTGCCTATGAAAGGTATATTAGAAAATTAAGAAACAAACTCTTTGAAATCTTCTATAACCGAACTCATGACCAGAAACTTTCTCATTCTCTTATCCAATCGGTTCTTGAAGAATTAAAAATACCTGAAATTCAAGAATAAATCCTATCCATTATTAGTTCAAACTTACCATAATTATATAAAATAAAACAATAATTCATACGTAAGAAACATTAAGATTTAAGCGAAATTTTGACTTTTCCCTCTAATCATTTATAATAATACTAATTTAATCTGATTCAATAATTTTCCGTGTGATTTATTGACTATATTAGTGGTAGACGCGAGGCTCAGAGCCTGCGTTTATACTTAAGTTGAAGGTTGCGGCTACCAATTCAGTCCCTCGCTTGTTGGAGATAAATTCCAATGCTACATCATAAGGAGAAATCTATATGAATACTCAAGAAGTTATAGAGCTAAATAAAAAATTTGTAATGCATACTTATTCTCCTATCCCTTTAGTAATAGATAAGGGGAAGGGAGTAAAAGTGTGGGATAAAGAAGGTAAAGAATATCTTGATTTTATTTCGGGAATAGGAGTAAATGCTATTGGTCACTCCCATCCAAAGATATTAAAAGCTATAAGAGAAC
>JGI24025J20009_10002379_pt1 | contig 13539 bp, 14 predicted proteins | sample Cruoilmetagenom3_FD_20009 | JGI IMG/M metagenome (IMG submission 20009)
GGGGCCCCGCCATAGGACCGATGATTATGGCGGGTGTTCTGTATGACGAAAATAAGGAGGACGCGCTCACGGAGATGGGTGTTCGAGACTCAAAGAAATTATCCCCAAAAAAGCGAGAGTCGCTCGAGATGGGAATAAAAGAGAATGTAGAGGGGTATTGGATCGTTGAAATTTCGGTTTCGCTTATAGACAGAATGAACCTTAATACACTCGAGATTGGATCCGCCGCTTCGATAATAAATGAGGCCGGCGCGGATGCGGTCTTTCTGGATGTGCCGGTGGCGGGCAGCGGGATAGATAAGTACATAAAGAAGATAAGGGAGATCACCGGGTACGGAGTACAGATCACGGGAGAAAATCATGCGGATGATACATATCCCTGTGTAAGTGCGGCATCCATACTTGCAAAGGTTGAGAGGGATAGGATAATTAAAAGTCTATGGGAAAGATACGGCAATTTTGGTTCCGGCTATCCCGGCGACGATAAGACGCACAAATTTATCTCAGAATGGCATAAATTTCCCGAGATAGTGCGTAAAAGGTGGTCTCCGGTGAGGAAGGCTATGGTGAGCAAGGGCAGGATTATGGTTCTGGGTGAGAAGGACACGGGTAAGACGGAACTTGTAAGAGAACTTGTGAATGTCGGAATAGAAAAGGGTATGACGGCGGGTGTATTGGACCTCGACCAGGGACAATCACACATAGGAAAACCTGGCACACTTGGCTTCGGTATAGCCTGCGGGAAGATAAGGCATCTTGAACAGATAACTTGCCTTCTGGCGTACCCGATTTTCAGTCTGTCACCCGTCGGATGCGAGGAGAGAGTACTTCGCGGGATAGAATGGATGATGAAAAGAATTCCGCAGGTGGACCTGCTCGTCGTTGATACATCTGGGTACACCAGAAACATAAATTTCAAGAAGGAGAAGATAAGGCTCATAAATCCCGAGGGCGTCGTCTTTCTGGAGCGCGGAGAGGAGTTAAAACATCTGAGAAAAGGGTTGAAATCGAGAATCTATCCAATACCGGTGTACGAGGGTGTGAGGAAAAAATCGGATAGAAAGAGAAGGGCGTTTAGACAGAGAAGAGTTAGGTAGTTATCGCTTAAAAATTCTCGCAATGTCGTTCATCGTCACATACAGCATGAGGAACATTATGAGCGCAAAACCTATCATCTGTATTATGTTGGATACTCTCTCCGATGGGCGTCTTCGGATTATCTTCTCCACGAGAATGATCAGAAGGTGACCGCCGTCGAGTGGTGGAAATGGAATGAGATTCAGAATCCCGAGTTGACAGGAGAGAAAGGCTATGAACGAAAGGAAAGATGAAAGTCCCCAGGATAGGGATTGACCCGCAAATTGCACAATTGCCAGCGGACCCCCAAGGTTCTTCGGAGACATCTCCCTCATTACGAGCTTTTTGAGGAATGAGCCGGTAAGCCATATTGTCAGTCCGGTATCCTTGATGCCCTGATAAAATGAATACAATCCCAATTTCTTCCTCTTCACATGCATCGTGACCATTATCATTCCAACCCTCTTTTTTTTATCACCGACCACCCTTTCTCTCTCCTGCGGAATCGCGGTGGTTGTCAATGTATCTCCTCCCCGTAGAACCGTGATCTTCAGGGTGTCACCCGTGCTTTTCTCGACTATTTTGACCATGGCTTCCCAGTCATCGATCTCCGTGCTATCAATCTGGATTACCCTGTCTCCCCGTTTAAGCCCCGCATTGTAGGCGGGGCCATCCCTTTCGACATCGCCCAATAGGGACGGGATGAGGGGAATTAAGCTGTCGGTATATATAGATGGAACGGAGATAGTAAGTGTATCGCCGTCCCTCAAGAGTATCAATAGATTGTCACCGTTCCCATCCAGTTTTCGCTCCACCTCCCACCAGTCAAATACGGGGACACCGTTTACAGATATTATTTTATCGTAATTTTTTAACCCGGTAGCCCTCGGGGCACTTCGCACCGTTGTCGTATCAATTGTACCCATTCCGAAGAAAAGGTTGATGCAGGAGTAAAACACCACTGCGAGAATAAGGTTGAAAAAGGGACCAGAGAATATAACCCTTGCTCTGACTCCCGGTGGTTTCGAAAGAAATTCCTCCTCACCGCCCGTCGCGGTTCCCGCCTCCTCACCCGCCATCTTGACATAACCCCCAAAGAGTAAGAGCCTTACACTGTATTTTGTTTCGCCACTTTGCCAGCCGAAGAGCCTGGGTCCAAATCCGAGTGAGAACTCCGGCACTCCGATTCCCGAGCGCTTCGCGGCCAGGAAATGTCCGAATTCGTGCGATATTATAAGTACAGAAAGCGCTATTACGGCACCAACAATGTTTAGTAAGATGCCCATTATAACTCCATTGTGCCTGATTATGTCTTCGGCAAGGTCAATTCTCTAAAAGCTCGTATGTTTCCTTTCTCGCCCACTCATCGGCTTCCTCAATCTCCCCGAGAACTGGATTTTCTGTGATCCGGTGTCTGTCCATTACCTTCCGTATTATCCTCGGAATATCCAAGAGGGTTATTTTTCTCTGCAGAAACGAGTTTACACACACCTCATCCGTCGCAGATAGGACGGCTGGCATTGTGCCCCCGACAGATATTGCCCTGTATGCGAGTGAAAGACAGGGAAATTTTTCTCGGTCGGGTGGTTCAAACTCAAGTATATGGACCTTCGCCAGATCCAGTGGTTTGAGAAGAGAGGGGAATCTTTTGGGATATGTAAGCGCGTACTGGATTGGGAGTCTCATATCGGGCAGTGAGAGTTGAGCCAGAATTGCACCATCGCGGAACCTGACCAGAGAGTGTACCATTGATTGTGGATGTACAACCACACTTATATTTTCGGATGATATTCTGAAAAGTCTCACCGCCTCTATTACCTCCAGTCCCTTGTTCATAAGTGTGGCAGAATCTACAGTTACCTTTTTCCCCATCTTCCACACGGGATGTGCGAGTGTTTCCTCCGGTGTTATTTTTTCATTTATGCCGGATACCCTGAATGGACCGCCCGATGCGGTAAGGATGATCTCATCGACCTCTTCTCCGCCCGTCCGTATACACTGATGTATAGCCGAGTGTTCAGAATCTATGGGTATTATCTCGCCGCCGTGTTCCCGCGCGGTATTCATTACGATTTCACCGTACGATACGAGTGTCTCTTTGTTTGCAATACATACCCTTTTTTTACCCCGTAACGCGCAGAGTGTGGGATATATACCCTCGGCGCCAACGAGTGCATTTACCACTATATCGGCCTCTCCCTTAGCAATTTCTATGAGCCCGTCCGCGCCTGTAAGTAATTTTACCCCTTCGATGTGATGCGAGCGGGCAACCGATCCGTCGCTGATACAGACAACCTCGGGGGAATATTCCTCTATCTGCCTCCGCAGGATTTTTACATTTCTGTGTGTTGATAGTGCAACTACCCTGTAATCCCGTCCGAGATGCGAGAGGACCTCAAGGGTGAGGGTACCTATGGAACCCGTGGAGCCGAGTACGGCGACTTTATGCATGTCAGAAAAAGGGGTTTAAAATTCTCCAAAACTAAACCACAAAGAACCTCAGATAGTAGTATACCAGGGGAGCGGTAAAGAGAATGGAATCAAATCTGTCCAGAACTCCCCCGTGCCCCGGGATTGAGGTTGAGACATCCTTCAGATTTGCATCCCTCTTTAAGAGAGATTCTACCAGGTCTCCCACAACGCCGGCGGCGTAACCGAAAAAACCAAGAATAACGGTGTCTATTACTGACAGATATGGTGCATACAGGGAACGCATGATAAACAATGCACCGATGGCGGCCAAACCACCGCCAATCGCTCCCTCCCAGGATTTTGCGGGGCTCACCCTTTCCAGCATTTTGTGTCTTCCAAACCTGCTTCCCACAAAGAACGCGAAGGTATCACCCGTCCATGCTATTACGAATGGCAACATTGCATACGAAAGACCAACACCGTAATCTCCACCAATATGAGCGGGAATCTCCCTCAGGAGGATCAGATGGCTGAACAGCCATCCGGTGTATATGACTCCGAAATGAGTGGTTGACATGTGGAATATTGCCCTGTCGGGGTCTATTCTCATCAGTTCAGATATTGAGAGAACGATAAAGAGGACGGTAACGGTGGTAAGGGTGAAGATATAGCTTGCAGTGTAGGCGGTCAAACCCAGTATGACGGAAGCCACAATACCGAGGCTCTTGTAAGGGTGAAGTCCTTTTGCCTCGAGGATAGCATAGAACTCGTAGCTCGATATAAATATGCCAAGTTCTATCAACACAAGAAAAGGGATGTTCCCTTCTCTCGCTATATATACGAGCGCGGGGACGAACAGAAAGCCGGTTATTACCCTGTAAAACAGATTACTTTTCATACCCCTCCGAATCGTCTCTCTCTTTTTTCATAATCGGAGATCGCTTTTAAGAGAAGGGCTGGGGTAAAATCGGGCCACAGGGTCTTTGTGATCCACAACTCGGTATAGACGGTCTGATATGTGAGGAAGTTGGATACCCTGCACTCTCCGGATGTGCGGATGAGAAGGTCGGGGGATGGGACATCGGGTGCATACAGAAATTCGCAGAATGTTTTTTCATCTATTCTGTGTGGTGGAATACCTTTTTTTATTATTTTCTTAACGGCATCGATGATCTCGGACCTGCCGCCATAAGAGATGGCAACCAGAAGGGTAAGTCCGCTGCGATCCCTCGTCATCTCTTCTGCCCATCTCATGCTCTTCATAACATCATCGGGAATCCTGTCAAACCTGCCTATAAATCTAATTCTCACATTGTTCTTGACCAGATCTGGCACCTGGTCTTTTATCACTTCCTTAAAGAGGTTCATAAGAAATTTAACCTCTTTCTCTGGGCGTACCCAGTTCTCAATCGAGAAGGCAAATATCGTAAGGTAATCCACACCCAGTTTTCCGCAGGTCTCTACAAGCTGTCTCGTGCGTCTCACTCCCTGCCTATGTCCCTCTATTCTCGGCAGGTTGCGCCTTTTCGCCCACCTTCCATTTCCATCCATTATGATGGCTATATGTCGTGGTAGTCGTTCCTTATCGATATCGTAGTTCGCAATATTCAGTCTCATTAACTCTCCAGTATTTCCCTATCCTTTGCCTTTAGTATCTTGTCTATCTCTTCTATATAGAAATCTGTGAGTTTCTGTATTTTCTCCTCGCCTTTCTTTTCATTATCCTCTGAAATCTCCCCGTCCTTCTTCATTCGTTTCATTGCCTCCATTGCCTGTCTTCGTATGTTGCGTACAGCAATTTTGTTCTCTTCGCCCACTCTGTGCACAAGTTTTGAGATGCTCCGTCTGTTTTCCTCGGTAAGAGGTGGAAGATTCAGTCTAATGATATTACCGTCAGAAGAGGGTATAAGCCCAAGATCCGATTTTAGAATTGCCTTTTCTATCCGTTGCAGAATGTTTTTATCCCAGGGTCTTATCAGTAGCTGTCTCGGTTCCGGAACCGTTACACTCGCAAGTTGAGATAGGGGGGTCTGCGCTCCATAGGATTCGACCTTAATATCCTCCACAAGACCCGGATTAGCCCTTCCAGTACGAATTTTAAGGAACTCAGTCCTTAAAATCTCCACAGTTTTTTTCATCTTATTTTCTGTCTCGCCATACAGCTTATCCACCATTAACCCCCCTACAAATAAATCAAAGATTAAAATTCAAATATGAAATATCAAATTCCTTTATCTTTTATCCTTCCCAATCAGCGTTCCAATGCGTGCTCCATCCAACAAAGAAATTAAATTGCCGGGTTTTGTAATATCAAATACGGTTATCGGGATCTTCTCACTTTTCGCCAGGGTTACGGCGGTCATATCCATCACCCTGAGTTCTCTCTCAATAAATTCTTCATAACTAATTCTATCGTATTTTTTGGCGTCGGGGTATTTTAGCGGGTCCTTATCGTAGACACCATTTACCTTTGTCCCCTTGAGAATGGCATCTGCCTTGAGTTCTATTGCCCTCAATACGGATGCGGTATCGGTCGTAAAATATGGACTGCCTGTTCCACAGGCAAAAAGGAGCACTCTTCCCTTCTCTATGTGCCGGATAGCCCTTCTTCTTATAAAAGGTTCCGCAAGACTCTTCACTTCTATACCCGACTGGAGTCTTGTTGCTACACCGAAATTCTCTATCATGTTCTGAAGTGCAAGGGCATTCATAAGTGTTCCGAGCATACCCATATAGTCGGATGTAACCCTATCGATCCCCCGAAGGAGGTTGTTTGAACCCCTTATAAAATTTCCACCACCCACCACGATGCCAAGTTCCATCCCTTTACCGTGTATGTGGGCGATCTCCTTGGTGAGTCTTCTCAGTTGCAGTACATCTATCCCGAACTCCTGTCCTCCCTGAAATATCTCTCCCGAGAGTTTCAGTATAACCCTTTTCATTTTATTCTCTCTAGCTATAACATGGAGCAAGATACTCCATCTATTACGCCTCGTGAATTACGGACACGGACTACGATTTTTAATTTTTGCATTTTGATTTTTGAATTTTCATCTGCTATCCACCCATCTTAAATCTGGCGAATCTCTTTACTCTTATGTTCTCTCCAAATTTCGCTATATGTTCCTTAATGAGGTTCTGAATGGAGATGTCAGGATTTTTTATAAATGGTTGTTCGAGAAGACACACTTCTTTATAGAAGCTCTCCATCTTGCCATCGACGATCCTGGATACAATCTTTTCAGGTTTTCCACTCTCCTTCGCCTGGCACTCGTATATTGCCTTTTCCCTCTCTGTGACCTCTGGAGGTACTTCTTTTCTCTTTATCCAACCGGGATTAGATGCCGCAATCTGCATCGCAATATCTCTGACGAGTGTCTTAAACTCCGGTGTCCTCGCAACGAAATCTGATTCACAGGCAATTTCAACGAGGACCCCGAGTCTTGCACCCGGATGAATATACGCCTCGACCATACCCTCATCGGTCTTCCTTTCCATCTTTTTTTCTGACAGGGCGATTCCCCTCTTCCGCAGGAGTTCCACCGACTTTTCGATGTCTCCTTTACATTCGAGAAGTACATTCTTGCAGTGCATGATACCCGCACCCGTTCTCTCCTTTAATTCTATTATTGCATCTTTCGATATCTCCACATCTCCCCCCTCCATAAGCGTAGGCTACAGATTAAATAAAATCCCAAGTACCAAGCACCAAATAACAAACAATATCTAAATCCCAATGATCAAAATTCCAAACAGAGCAGCCCTGATTATAGGTAAGTAGTTTAGGATTTTGAATTTGAAATTTGCCTGCCCCGTCAGATGGCAAGCATCTAACGGGGTAAATGATTTGTAATTTGAGATTTGGAATTTCATCCTTTTTCCTCTTTTTTTTCTTCTCCTTTCTCTTCTTCTCGTGCTTGCTTGCCTTCAAGAACTGCGTTGGCGATGGTTTTTGTTATTATGGATATGGACCTTATGGCGTCGTCATTTGCCGGAATTGGATATTCGACGGAGGTTGGGTCCACATTAGTATCAACTATACCCACAACAGGTATACCGAGTTTGTTCACCTCCCTCAGCGCGTTTTTTTCCCTTCTTATATCACATATGTACGCCATCCCCGGCAGACTTTCCATATCTCTTATCCCGTGAAGATTTTTTCTCAGTTTCTCCAGCTCCCTCTCGAGTGTTAGTATCTCCTTTTTTGTCAGGTCTCCGAACTCCTGCTTCTCGAACTTTTCCTCAAGTTCCTTCATCTTGTTTACTGCCGTTCTTATCGTTGAGAAATTCGTCAGTGTTCCACCCAGCCACCTCTCAGACACATAGAATACTCCCGCCCTTTCAGCCTCTTCCTTTATTATATCCTTTGCCTGTTTTTTCGTTCCCACAAATATTATTGTCTTGCCCTCCCGTATGTTTGATGTGACCGCCTCACATGCCTTGTCCAGATATTCTATAGTTTTTTTTAAGTCTATGACGTGAATACCTCTTCTCTCGGTAAAAATGAAACCTCGCATCTTTGGATTCCATTTGTCTTTTCTGTGACCAAAGTGCACTCCCGCTTCAACCAGTTGTTTAATGGTTATTTCCTCCACACAACCCCCCATAGAAAAATCAAAAATAAAATATTAAAATTCAAAAAGGAAGACCACAAAGTGTGGAATGTCATCTATTACACACCCTTGGGTTTTTTGAAAATTCCTCTTTTTAAATCCTCACCTATCTTCTGCCACCTTCCGCCCTCCTCCTTGTCCTTTATCCTGTCCGTATATTCTAAGAAGAACGCCAATCCTACACCCACAAAGAGACTTAAAACGAACGCCACGATGACGATCCTGGTCCTCTTTGGAAAACTCCTTTTCTCTGGGGGCTCCGGTTTATCGAGCTCCTCAACGGTGGGTGTATCTCTCACCTCCTGCAGTTTTGCCTGTTCGTACTGCTCAGTGAGTACGGCGAAAACCTTTTGCTTTACCTCCACATCCCTCATCAGCCTTGCAAGTCTCAGGGATGCCTTCGGAACATCTCGAAGTGGTAGAGAAACTCCAACTCCGAACCCCGTCGAATCGGGTTCGTACCCCATATCCCTTATCTTCTCATCCAAGAGCTTGAGTTCTCTTCTCATCCTTACAACCTCGGGGTTTTCCTCGGTGGCATACATTCCTATCATTCCAAGCTCTATTTCTTTAGTGACCTTCCTTGCCAGGAGTGAACTCATGACCGACACTGCTTGTTTCAGCTCTTCTGGCAGAGAGAGAATGTGATACCTTTCCTGAAATGCCCTCAATGAATCCTCAGCAGCTGCCAACTCAAGTCCGATCTCGTTAAGTCTAACTTCGAGAAAGAGGCGGTTTCGTTTACCTACGGTCATGCTCGTTTCCCTGTTAAGCTTATCGAGATGTTTTATATATGAGCTTGCTATCTTTGCGGACATATTTGGGTCCTTATCCGTGACCGATATTGATATTATACCCTCTGGAGATACATCGATCCTCGTCACTCCCGAGAGACACTTTCTCGTCTCCGTCATGGTCTTTTTCCCATAATAACTCCTAAGTTTACATCCCTCTATTACGCCATCGCTAACGGTCCTTGACTTCAGCAGGGCGGCAAAAAGATCAGAGGGTGTAGCCCCCATACCGAGGGGTAGTCCGGCCCCCGACAGCATCGAGCTGATATTGGAGGAAACGCCCATACTCTCACCGGAGAGCAGTGGTGGCAGGAGCCTCCCCGTGGAGGTATATTTTTTGGGGAGAACGAGGCTCACAATTACGGCGAGGACGGTAATGGTGATAACATTGAATAGTACAATGCTTCTCCACTTAACAACTACGGCTATATAATCTCTTATATTGGGGTCTCTATTCATTTTAAATTAGTCATTAGAAATTGGTCATTAGTCATTTAACACTATTTGGTTATTGTAAGCCAGGTTATCAGGATGGTGGTTACAGCAGATGCTATTGTGATGTAATCCTGCCACCATTTGACACGGATTTCTGGAACCACCACCGTACTATACCTTGGAGGTCGGTAGGTAATGGGTAGTCTCTTGCCATCCTTTGTGATTATATATGCTCCCTTCATATCAGCCCTATCAGATGGTCCTCCTGACACCCCTATATAATCCAGTCCACTACGATTTGGGTTGAAAGACCGTGCACCGGGCTCTACAACCATTCCCCTGACATATACATATGAATGTGGTATATATATGCTCCAGTTTTCCTCCACTATCGATTCGGATGTAACCTCAATGATGGAATCAAACTTCGTGACACGTATAAGTGATAAGTCTGCAGAAGGCAGCAGACCACCCGCATCTTCTACATACTCTCTTGTACGCTTTCCGGGCAGAAACGGGTATGTCCCGGGATTTCCCACCGCCCCCGATACATAAACAGCGGCACGAAAAGAGAGTACCGATAGATTTACTTTTACATCGTCAAAATATTTCTTGAACCTCTCCTCCGCCATTTCTGTGGCGTCTTTTACACTCGTTCCCACAACTTTTATGACATCCAGCACCTCCCACGCTATAAATGGTGCCTCTTCAGATGGCGGGCTGGAAACATACTGGATAAATACTTCCCCATTAGTTGTGACGGTCTGCTGGTAAGAAAAACTCACACTCCCATAAACACTTATCAGGAGTTGATCACCCACCGTCAAAATGTAATCGTCTATACTCGTTGAACACAGAACCGAAAAAATCAGCAGGAAATTCATAGAATCCCCCTTAAAAAGCTGTACCAGTTTTTCTCAAAGGTCTTGAACTCATCCCTTGCTTTTATCTCCTCCCACCACTCTCTATTATCCACATACCAACCGACCGTCCTTTTTAACCCCTCATCAAACTCCATTACCGGTTGCCAGCCCAGCAGTCTTTCTGCCTTGTCATACGAGGTAATGAGTCTCTTCACATGTCCTGGTCTATCACCGACCCTCTCGATGAGGGTTCTATCCTTTCCAAGAACCTCAAGAATACCTTCTGCAATATAATTTACGGAGAAATCCCTTCCGGTTCCGAGGTTGATGACTTCTCCATTTATTAGTGACATATCTACTTCCAGCGCCCTTATTATTCCATCCACACAATCTTCAACCCACAACCAGTCCCTTGTATTCTCTCCCGAGCCGTATATTGGGAGTGGTTTGCCATCCAGCGCATTCGTTATAAAATAGGGCATCAATTTTTCTGGATACTGGTTATAGCCATAGTTATTGAACGGTCTTAATATCACACAGGGAAGCTCGTATGTAGTATAGTAGGAATATACCAGTCTATCAGCCCCCGCCTTTGCAGCCGCATACGGACTCTGTGGTCTCATTGGGTGTTCTTCATCCATCGGTGTATACACAGCACTTCCATAGACCTCCGATGTAGAGATATGCACAAACCTGCCTATACCGGTGTGTTTTGCCGCCTCGAGCAGTACATGTGTCCCTTTGAAATCCGTATCGATGAACGGGTCAGAGAGATCGATTGAACGGTCTATATGTGTATATGCGGCAAAGTGAACAACCGCATCCTGGGAGCCCATAATGCGATATACGAGATCTCGGTCGAGTATATTTCCCTCTACAAATGTGAAATTTGGATTGTGCCATATTTCCTTTGAAAAGTTTTTCTTGTTTCCCGCATATGTGAGGGCATCCAGCACGGTCACCTTTACATTATCCTTTGAGAGCACTTTTCTTACAAAGTTGCTTCCAATAAATCCGGCTCCGCCCGTGACCAATAAGTTCATGATAAAAAAACAAGTTAAAATTAACAATTAGCATTTCAAAATTATTGTCTGTACGCCGTTATCCATTGCTAATTGTTAATTGCTCATTGCTAATTTTGCATTGATTCCTTACCCATCCTTCCTTCGCCAATTATAAGGTATATCGGTCTCATAGGGATCTATCCTGTATTCATCGGGATTTTTATAGTCGTATTTCTCTGTCGGTATATTCACGACAATCGCCTCGTATTCAGATATACACTTGAACCCGTGATACACGAGCGGGGGAATATGAATGAGAATGGGATTGTGAATACCGCAGAAGAATTCATTTATCTCTCCCTTTGTTTTTGAATCTTCTCTCCCATCAAATAGCACCACCTTCATCATACCGTGTATGACCGCCATATTATCAGACTGTATCCTGTGGAAGTGCCAGGCCTTTACCACACCGGGATGGGCGGTGGTTACATAGACCTGCCCGAATTTCTCATACAGATCATCATCGGAGCGTAATACCTCCGTCAATCTGCCCCTTTCGTCGGGAATCACTCGTAATTTTTTTATGAGTACGCCATCAATCATGGTTGTTTATTTTACCACATAAATTCGTAATTGTCAAGAAAAAAATGACAGAGACTTGTGAGAGATTTCTAATTCAACAGGGACTTTTAAGAGACGCTAAAGAGACGGCTGATTCAGACATAAGACCGCCCCATAAAGTCGCTATGCTCCAACGGGGCAAGCAGGCCAAAGACTTAAAACCAAGAATTAAGGTTCTTTAAAATCTCGTATCCGAAGGATCCGCTTAAACAGGTTAGGTTAAAGTCCCTGTTCTATTATACCAGAAAAAGATAAAATTTGGCGATTATAAAACATTTGACACAAAGAAGTTAGGAAAAGTTAAACAGTGACTTGCCTGCCTGACGGTAGGCAGGTAAGAGACTCTTAAGAGACGAACTAATTTTTATATTTAAAGTCTCATCCAAGTCTCGTAGGAGTCCCTGTTAAAAAATCTCTTCCAACCTCTTTCCTGCCTGCCGTCAGGTAGGAAATCCCTGTCAAGAAAAAAATCAACTGATGTGAGTCAACGGATTAAGCGGATTTCAAAAAAATTTAATCCGAAACAACTGATTAAACAGAATAATTGTCAACGGATTAAACAGATTAAACTGATTTCAAAAAGGATATTTAATTTAATCTGCGTAATCCGTTTAATCCGATGACATAATAAGCAATCAGATAAGTTCGATGAAGATCAACGGATTGAGTGGTTAACTTTTTTACTTGACTGCATAGGAAGGTATACAATAAGTCATGGTGTCGAGTATGTGTCGGGAAGGGATTGTTTCGGGGGTTGCTTCGGGGGTTGCTTCGGCTTCGCCTCGCCCTGTTAGATAGCTTTGCATCTAACGGGGCGAGCAATGTCATCCCTCGCAATGACATCCCTCCTGACAAACACAATAATAAAGAAATCATGGTTAATCTGCGTCAATCCCTGCCTACCGGCAGGCAGGTGCGTCCAATTTTTTCCTTGACATTTTTCCGTATATAATGTATAATACAGAGGTGGGTTTTTTCTTTTAAACTTATAGGAATTATGGCTGTTCTTAAAGCAGAGGGTCTTGTAAAGGTATATGGTAGAAGAAGGGTGGTTGATGAGGTCTCACTTGAGGTAAAAGATGGTGAGGTAGTCGGACTTCTTGGACCTAATGGGGCGGGTAAAACCACCACTTTTTACATGATAGTGGGTCTCGTGCCGCCGGAAGACGGTAAAGTATATCTCAATGATGAGGACATAACGAGATTGCCAATGCATCTCAGGGCGAGAAAGGGTATCAGTTATCTTTCCCAGGAGGCATCAGTTTTCCGCAAACTTACCGTGGATGAGAACATCCTGGCTATACTGGAGATATTAAAGGTTCCCAGGGATGAACGATTTAAGAGGACAGATGAGCTCGTAAGTAAGTTCGATCTTGAAAAGGTCAGGAAAAATAGGGCATTCACGCTGTCGGGAGGGGAGAGAAGAAAGGTGGAGATTGCGAGGGCACTCGCCACAAATCCCTCGTTCCTGCTTCTTGACGAACCATTTACGGGTATTGACCCCATTGCAAGAAGCGACCTTCAGGATATTATAATGAGATTGAGAGAGATGGGAATAGGTATACTCATAACGGACCACAATGTGAGAGAGACCCTGGAGATAACCGATAGTGCCTATATAATATATGAGGGCAAGGTGCTCCTATCCGGCAAAACGGATGAGCTCGTAAATGACGAGGAGGCGAGAAGGATATACCTTGGAGAGAGATTTAGATTGTAG
>JGI24025J20009_10002380_pt1 | contig 13535 bp, 12 predicted proteins | sample Cruoilmetagenom3_FD_20009 | JGI IMG/M metagenome (IMG submission 20009)
CCTGTGGGATTTCTATACCAATGTGGCCGAAAACCGTGGCAATCATTTCCGCCGCAATTCCGGTGGCATGGCGGGTGGCCGCCCGGCGCAATATGCCGAAGGCTTTCAATCGGTGTTTCCGCGCACTGTGGACACATTGGTATAAGGGGTATCGCGTCTCTAGGACCCACGGCTTTCACTCACCCGGCGGGTTGCCGGTGATAAGGTTAGGAACAAAATGTCAGGAATAGTTGTTCAGAATATTCAGCGCGCCGATCAATCGGTGATCGACGCGCTGGCCGAATGCGGTGTGGCGACCGTGCACGAGGCACAGGGCCGCAAAGGCCTGCTGGCCGATTACCTGCGCCCGATCTATGCGGGTGCGCGTATCGCCGGGTCGGCGGTGACGATCCTTGCGCCACCCTGCGACAACTGGATGCTGCATGTGGCGATCGAACAGCTGCAACCGGGTGATATCCTGCTGTTAGGGACCACTTCGCCATCAAATGCCGGGTACTTTGGCGACCTTCTGGCCACCTCGGCGCAGGCGCGCGGCTGTCGTGGGTTGGTGATTGATGCCGGGGTGCGCGACATTCGTGATCTGACGGGCATGCAGTTTCCGGTGTGGTCCAAACACGTCTTTGCCCAGGGCACGATCAAAGAAACCGTCGGCTCGGTCAATGTGCCGGTGGTCTGCGCCGATGCGCTGGTGAATGCGGGCGACGTGATTGTCGCCGACGATGATGGCGTCTGCGTGGTGCGTCGGCAAGAGGCCGCCGAAGTGCTGGAAAAGGCCCGCACACGCGAGGCAAACGAGGCTGCCAAACGGGCCAGGTTTGAGGCCGGAGAACTGGGTTTGGATATCTATGACATGCGCGCACGGCTGGCCGAAAAGGGCCTGAAGTATGTCTAGGTCCGCGCCCTGTATGTGGATGCGTGGTGGTACGTCTAAGGGCGGGTATTTCCTGGCCTCTGACCTGCCGGATAACGTGGCCGCGCGCGATACCTTGCTGCTGGGCATCATGGGCAGCCCCGACGCGCGCCAGATTGACGGCATGGGCGGGGGGGACCCGCTGACATCCAAGGTGGCGATTGTGCAGGCGTCAGACCGCGACGGTGTGGATGTGGACTACCTGTTTTTGCAGGTGATGGTGGATCAGGCGATTGTCACGGATGCGCAGAACTGCGGCAATATTCTGGCAGGCGTTGGCGCCTTTGCCATTGAACGCGGGCTGGTCTCGGCACAAGACAGCGTAACGCGTGTGACAGTGTTCATGCAGAACACCGGCCAGATCGCGGTGTTGACGGTGCAAACCCCGGGCGGTGTGGTCACCTATGCCGGGGNCGCGCGGATTGATGGGGTGCCGGGCACCGCCGCGCCGGTTCCGGTGGAATTCAAGGATACGGCCGGATCGTCCTGCGGGGCGTTGCTGCCTACGGGTAATCAAGTGGATGTGATCAACGGCATTCACCTGACGATGATCGACAACGGCATGCCCTGCGTGGTGATGCGTGCCGCCGACATGGGGATCACCGGCGACGAACCCCCCGAAGACCTAGAGGCAAACGCCCCCCTGCGCGCCGCACTTGAGGATATTCGCCTGCAGGCGGGACATCTGATGAACCTTGGCGATGTCTCGGGGAAAACCGTGCCCAAAATGACGATGGTCAGTGCCGCGACACAAGGCGGCGCGGTATCGACCCGTACGTTCATTCCGCATCGCTGTCACAAAGCCATCGGCGTGCTGGGCGCGGTCAGCGTGGCCACCGCCTGTTTATTGGAAAACAGCCCGGCTTTTGCCCTATCAGACACTGGTTCCGGCCCCCAGCGCAGTCTGGCCGTGGAACACCCCACTGGCGAGATGACGGTGGTGGCAACGTTGGACACAAACGGCACCATCGCCTCGGCCGCCATCTTGCGCACGGCGCGCAAGCTGATGGATGGCGTGGTTTTCGCACAATAGGAAAGATCAGGACACATGGACGCCAGCTGGATACCCTTTCACCCGAACCCGAAGAAACCGGATTTCATCCTGCCCGCAGGCGCGGTCGATGCCCATTGCCATGTGTTTGGCCCTGCCGCGGAATTTCCGTTCGCGCCGGAACGCAAATACACGCCCTGTGACGCGGGCAAGGACCAGCTGTTTGGCCTGCGCGACCACCTTGGGGTCTCGCGCAACGTGGTGGTGCAGGCGACCTGCCACGGCAAGGATAACCGCGCCATGGTGGATGCGCTGAAGGCGTCGGGCGGCATGGCGCGCGGCATCGCCACGGTGGGGCCGGATATCACGCCGGACGAAATCGCCGACATGGACGCCGCCGGGGTGCGCGGCGTGCGGTTCAACTTTGTCAAACGGCTGGTCGATGACACCCCAAAAGAGGTTTTTCTGGGCATCGCCGACAAGATCAAGGCCTTTGGCTGGCATATCGTGGTTTATTTCGAAGCGCAGGACCTGGCCGGGTTAGAGCCATTTCTAAAGCAACTGCCCACCATCATCGTGGTGGATCATATGGGCCGCCCGGACGTCACCAAAGGCGTCGACCACCCGGATTTTCAACGTTTTGTGTCGCTGATGCGTGACAATGAAAACATCTGGACCAAGGTCACCTGCCCTGAACGGCTGACCGCCATTGGCCCGCCCTATGACGATGTGGTGCCATACGCGGCCCATATCGTTGACCAGTTCCCGGATCGGGTGCTGTGGGGCACCGACTGGCCGCACCCCAACATGAAATCCCACATGCCCGATGACGGGCAGTTGGTGGATTACATCCCGCGCATTGCCCCGGATCCGGGGCAGCAGCAGAAACTGCTGATCGACAACCCGATGCGTCTGTATTGGGCACGTTAGAAAACTGGAGAGAAACATGAAGATAGATGAGGCATTTGACCATCACACGCCGATCCCCGGAACGACGCTGTTCGACGGGGAAATGGCGATGAAAGGCTATCCGCTGAACAAGATGTGCTATTCCTTCAACGCGCAGGACGCCCGCGATGAATATCTGGCAGACCCCGAGGCCTATTTCGACAAGTTCGGCCTGAACGAAGACCACAAACAGGCCTGTCGCAACAAAAACGTGCTGGAAATGATCGCGGCGGGCGGCAACATCTATTACCTCGCCAAATTCGCCGGAATCTTCAAAATGGACGTGCAGGATGTCGGCGCCCAGCAGACCGGAATGACCAAAGAACAGTTCAAAGAAAAACTGAGAAGAGCCGGAGACTGATATGGCACGAATAATCGGTGGCCTGACCACATCGCACATCCCCGCCGTGGGCAATGCAATCCATAACAAACTGTTCGACGATCCCTATTGGAAGCCGTTTTTTGACGGCTACCCGCCGATATGGGAATGGCTGGACAAACACAAACCCGACGTTGCCATCAACATCTATAACGATCACGGGCTGGGGTTCTTTCTGGACAAGATGCCGACCTTTGCCATCGGGGCCGCGCATGAATACAAAAACGAAGACGAAGGCTGGGGCATCCCCAAGCTGGATCCGTTTCCCGGTGATCCACGTCTAAGCTGGCACATCATCGAAAGCATGGTGGCGGACGAATTTGACATTACGTCCTGCCAGGAACTGGCGGTGGATCATGGGTTTGTCGTGCCGATGCAGCTGTTCTGGCCAGGTGCGCCGCATAACCCGGACATGCCACGGGTCATTCCGATCAGCGCCAATACCGTGCAACACCCGATCCCGACGCTGAACCGGGCGTTGAATTTCGGCAAGGCGCTGGGCAAGGCGATCCGGTCATATCCTGAAGACATCAAGGTGGTTGTGCTGGGNACTGGCGGCATGTCGCATCAGCTGGATGGCGAACGGGCCGGNATGATCAACAAAGAGTTTGACCAGATGTGCATGGAAAAGATCGTCACCGATCCGGAATCGCTGACCCGCATCACCCGNCATGAACTGGTCGAAAAGGCCGGGGCACANGGNACCGAGTTCCTGATGTGGATGATGATGCGCGGCGCGCTGGGCGACAAGGTGAACCCGCTGCACACCAATTATCACATCCCGATCTCGAATACCGGGGCTGGCACGATGATGCTGGAATGCGTGGATTAGACCACCTGATTGCCCCTCTCAGCGAGGGGCAATCAGACGATCCGGCGCTTCCGCCAGCGAAGATCGTCTGGAAACGCTCTCCTTAAAGCAATTTCATCAGGTTTAAAACTTTTGCCACTGCAAATTGGGTCGGTCCAATATCACATCGCTCCAACGCAACGCCGACACCGCAATGCCTGCAACCTGCGCAGCCCGAAGGCGATCCTTATATCAACCAAAGCCAGGTGCCGATGCACCATGAGCATGACCGCTTGGTGTTTTTCTAACGTATATTTGGTTTTTCTTTGATCTTTTTTCTAACGTATGTTTGATTTTAAACGACGGAGTCTTCGGATAAGATTGCCTGGAGGAAAAACCCAATGAACGATCAATCCGGCCCGACCGAGGCCGACCTTGCCGCGATCAAGTCTAATTATGCACTGACGGATGATCAGCGGGCGATCCTTGACCATGTCGGGCGGGTCGCGCGCGAGGTTCTGCACCCGTTGCAGGAAAAGATGGACGCCGAGGAATACTGGCCCGAGGATCTGTTTCCCAAGATGGGCGAGCTGGGCCTGCTGGGCCTTACGGCCCCGGTTGAACTGGGCGGCAGCGGCCAGGATGAATTCACCCAGGCCCTGGTGACCGAAGTTATTTCCAAGTGGAACCCTGCGGTGGGCCTGTCGCATGGGGCACATGACAATCTGTGTATGAACAACCTGCTGCGCAACGGGTCAGACGCGCAAAAGGCCAAATACGTGCCGGGGCTGTGCGCCGGGACAATCGTCGGCGCGCTGGGGCTGACGGAACCGGGGGCCGGGTCGGATGCGCTGGGGTCTATGGCGACGACGGCGGTACGGGACGGCGACGAATATGTGCTGAATGGCACCAAGATATTCATCACCAACGGCCCGATCGCCGATCTTGTTCTGGTCTATGCCAAAACCGACAAATCCAAAGGGGCCAAGGGCATTTCCGCCTTTCTGGTCGAGACCGACAACCCCGGTTTTAAGGTGGCGCAAAAGCTGGACAAGATGGGGTTTCGCGGCTCGCCCACGGGCGAGTTGGTGTTCACCGACTGCCGCATCCCCGCCGAAAACATCATCGGCGAAGAAAACACCGGTGTCTCGGTGGTGATGAGCGGGCTTGACCTGGAACGCGCCATGGTTGCTTCGATCTGTGTGGGCATGTCCGAACGCGCGCTGGAACTGGCGCTGGAATATGCGCAACTGCGTGAACAATTCGGCAAGCCGATTGCCCGGTTCCAGATGATGCAGTCGAAACTGGCCGAAATCTACGTCGATGTCGAAAGTGCCCGCGCCATGAGCCACCGCGCCCTGGCCGCCTGTGTTGGCCTGCCCAAGGGCGGTGGCGGACGTGGTGAAATCCACAAGCTGACGGCAGCGGCCTGCCATTATGCCGCCGAGGCGTTCAACCGCGCCGTGACCGAGGCCTGCCATATCCACGGCGGGTCGGGCTATATGCAGGACACTGAAATCAACCGGCTTTTCCGCGCCAACAAGCTGTTGGAAATCGGCGCGGGCACTTCTGAGGTGCGCAAGATCATCATCGCCGAAGAACTGCTGAGGGGGTAAAGAATATGAGCATTCCAAACGAAAAGCCAAGCCATTTCGTGATGCCCGATCAGGTGGCGCTGGCCGATCAGGCCTATAAGTTCTTTCATTCCGAGTTCTTTGAGATGAACGCCGAAATGGATGACACCGACGATCTGCCTGCCAGCGTTTTCCCGACCTTGGGGAAAATGGGCTATCTCGGGTTGAATGTGCCTGTCGAATACGGTGGTGCGGGGCTGGATTTCACCTCGGCCGGGGTGATTACCGAAGAATTGTCACGGGTCAGCGCCGCAATCGGCCTTAGCCAGGTGGCGCATGACAATCTGTGCATCAACAACATCTACCGCAATGCCAGCGAAGAGATGCGCCGCAAATATCTGCCCGGCCTGTGCGACGGATCGCTGATCGGTGCGCTTGGCCTGACCGAACCGGGGGCCGGGTCGGATGCGCTGGGGTCTATGAAAACCACGGCGCGCAAGGATGGCGATGATTATGTGCTGAATGGCACCAAGATATTCATCACCAATGGCCCGATTGCCGATATTGTGCTGGTCTACGCCAAAACCTCGCCGGAAAAGGGCGCGCATGGCATTACTGCCTTTATTGTCGAGACCAAGACACCCGGTTTCAAGGTGGCGCAAAAGCTGAACAAGATGGGGTTCCGCGGCTCGCCCACGGGCGAGTTGGTGTTCAACGACTGCCGCGTACCGGCGGAAAACATTGTCGGCAAGCTGGACGGCGGGGTTGCCGTCACCATGAGCGGCCTTGATCTGGAACGCGCCATCGTCTGTTTCAACGCCATGGGCATTTCCCGCCGCGCGTTGGAAATTTCCATCGACTATGCCAAAACTCGCCAGCAGTTCGGCAAGCCGATCGCCAGTTTCCAGATGGTACAGGCGATGCTGGCCGACATGTATACCCAGATCGAAGTCGCGCGCACGCTGGCCTTTCGTACCGCCGCCATGTGCGAAGGTATGGAAGAGGGCGCAGGCGGGCGCGGCGAGATCCACAAGCTGACGGCGGCAGCGATTTTCCAGGCCGCCAAGGCCACGTCATTTGTGCTGGACAAGGCGGTGCAGATTCACGGTGGGTCGGGCTATATGCGCGACACCGAGGTGAACCGCCTTTATCGCACCGGTCGCGTGCTTGAGGTCGGCGTCGGCACTCAGGAGGTCCGCAAGCTGATCATCGCCGGCGAGCTTCTGAAAAACGGCTAAGCGGGGCATGGCCGAGCAAACGGGGCAATATATTTCCGCCACGCGCACCATCTCCAACAAGGGGTTCGAGACGGTGATCCGCAACAACCTGATCGGATCATGGCGGAAATCTTTGGCGCCATGACGGTGGGGGCTATCCGGCCGAAGCCGAGGCCACCGACAAGACCTTTCCCATCGTGTCCGAGTGTATGGAAGTCGAATGATCTGCTAACATGAAATGACAGGCCGCCCCCCGTGCCAACAGGCCATGGCGGGGCAACGACAAAGAGGAAGCGACCCGGATATGAGCATCAACAAACTTTTGGTTGCCAACCGTGGCGAGATTGCCGCGCGTGTGCTGCGCACCGCCCGCGCCATCGGCATCAAAACCGCCGTTCTGCGCCATCCCGCCGAAGTGGATACACCGGCGCATGCGATCGCCGACGAAGTCGTGACAATCGACGGCGCGACCCCGGTTGCGGCCTATCTGGACATCGACCAGATCACCAAACTGGCCCAGCGCATCGGGGCCGACGCGGTGCATCCAGGTTACGGGTTTTTGGCCGAGAACGCAGGCTTCGTCAAAACACTGGACGCCGCCGGGATCATCTTTGTTGGCCCCACCGAAGACGTTATCGACCTGATGGGCGACAAGGTGCGCGCCCGGAAGTATGTGCAGGAACGCGGCTTTCCCGTGGCCCCCTCGGCGATCGAGGATGACAATCCCGCCGATTTCGTGGACCGCGCCCGCGCCGTGGGCTATCCGCTGTTGATCAAGCCATCGGCGGGCGGCGGCGGCAAGGGCATGCGCATCGTGCGCGAGGCCGCGCACCTGGAAACTGAGATCGAAACAGCCCGCCGGGAAGGCGAGCGTTACTTTGGCGACGGACGGCTGTTTGTCGAAAGCTATATCGAAAACCCGCGCCACATCGAGGTTCAGGTGATGGGCGACGGCCAAGGCAACGTCGTGCATTTCTGGGAGCGCGAGTGTTCGATCCAGCGCCGGTTCCAGAAAATCCTCGAGGAAACCCCCTCGCCTGCCCTGACGCCGCAGCAGCGTGACGAAATTTGTGACTCCGCCGCAGGCATCGCGCGGGCGGTGAACTATCGCGGGGCGGGGACGGTTGAATTCATCTATGCCCCCGATGGCCGGTTCTATTTCCTTGAGATGAACACGCGGCTTCAGGTTGAACATCCGGTGACGGAAATGGTTACCGGCTTTGATCTGGTCGCCGAACAGCTGCGCATCGCCGGTGGCGAGGCGCTGGGATTGCAGCAGGGCGATATCGGCCAGACCGGCCATTCGATCGAACTGCGGATCTGCGCCGAGGATGCGGATGCCGATTTCCGTCCCGCCATCGGCGACATCCTGTTGATGGACGAACCGGCTGGCCCCGGTGTGCGGGTTGACAGCGGCATTCTGGATGGTGGCAAAGTGACCACCGATTTCGACCCGATGCTATCCAAGCTGATCGTGCATGGCCGCGACCGCGCCGAGGCAATTACAAGGGCGCGCCGCGCCGCGCAGGATTATGTCATTCTGGGGGTCACCACCAACCTTGGCTACCTTGATGCGATCCTTGCGCATCCAAAATTCCAGTCCGGCGATGTGTCAACCGGGTTTCTGGCGGACGAGGCCGAGGCCTTAAGACAAGCCCCCGATGCCGCCATCTCCGACATTCTGATGGCGGCCACGGCCCTGTCGGATGTGCGCCTTGTGCGCGCCGTCGAAAATGTGCCTGAAATTTACCGTATGATGGGAGGCTGGAGAAACTGATGCGCCGTATTCTGGAAATCAACGGGGAAGAAACCCCGATCTGGCTGGCCTTGACCGGCCAGACCCATGTTCTGCATCTGGGCGCGCGGGAACTGCCCTGCACCCTTGATCCGGCAACCGGCAAAGGGGCCTATACGCTGGAACTGGATGGCAAGCGCATCGCGCTGCGCATAGCCGAGGGCGAAGATGCCACTTTTATCCACCTCGATGGGCGCGCCTATGAAGTCGGGCGCATTGACCCTTCGCAAACCCTGGGCGAGGCTGGCGGCGATGCGGCGCAGGATCAGATGATTGCACCGATGCCCGGCGTTGTGGTGTCGATAGCGGTGGCACCCGGCGACAGCGTGGCCGAGGGTCAGGCGTTGCTGGTGATCGAAAGCATGAAACTGGAAACCACCATAACCGCGCCGCGCGACGGGATTGTCGCCGAGGTGCCGTTCGCCACCGGCGACAGTTTTGGCGGCAAGGCGGTCTTACTTGGTTTGGCCCCACTTGAGGAGACTGAATAATGCGCCGCATACAAAGCCACGTGCGCCCCGACTCTGCCGAATTCAAGGAAGCCTCGGCAAAAATGCAGGAGGTCGTGAACCGGTTTCACGATATGCAGGACAAGGCCCGCCATGACCGCCCCCAACGCGATCTGGACCGGCTGAAGCGTCAGAATAAACTGCTGGTACGCCAGCGGCTTGAACTGCTGCTTGACCCCGGAACGCCGTTTCTGGAATTTTCATCGCTGGCGGCAAATGACCTTTATGACGGTCAGGCTCCGGGGGCCAACATCATCACCGGCGTCGGGGTTATTTCCGGCCGCGAGGTGGTGATCCATGCCGATGACAGCTCCAACAAGGGCGGTGCCTGGTATCCGATGTCGGTGCCAAAAATTGTGCGCGCGCTGGAGTTTGCGTTGGAAAACAACCTGCCGGTCGTACATATCTGCGACAGCGCGGGTGGCTATCTTGAGGATATGTCAGGCGTATTCGCGCCGGGTGGGCGGGTGTTCCGCAACCAGTGCATCCTGTCCAAAAAGGGCATCCCGCAGGTAGCAATTGTCTGCGGCCATTGCACCGCAGGCGGCGCTTATGTTCCGGCCCTGTGCGAACATACCATCATCGTACGCGACACCGGCGCGATCTTTCTGGGCGGCCCGCCCTTGGTCAAGGCCGCCACCGGCGAAGAGGTTTCGGTCAACGATCTGGGCGGGGCCGATATGCACACGTCGGTATCGGGCACCGGCGATTATCCGGTCGATTCAGAAGAGGCGGGCATGATACTGGCGCGCGAAATCGTCGCCACGTTCCCGCGCAAACCCCGCGCCTTTGACTGGGCCACGCCCGAAGCGCCCTATTATGACCCCAAGGAAATCTATGGCATCGTGCCAACAGATTACCACGTGCGCTTTNACATGCGCGAAGTCATTGCCCGCATTGTCGATGGCTCGCGGTTTCACGAATNCCAGCCGNATTATGGCACCACGCTGGTCACCGGNTATGCCCGTATCTGGGGCTGCAAGGTTGGAATCCTGGGCAATAATGGCGTGCTGTTCAACGANAGTTCGCTGAAGGCGGCGCATTTCATCCAGTTGTGCAATCAGAACGGCACACCTTTGATTTTCCTGCAAAACACCACCGGATACATGATTGGCCGCGAATACGAAGAACGCGGCATCACCAAGGACGGGGCCAAGATGCTGATGGCGCAGGCCGGGTCCGAGGTGCCAAAACTGACCGTGCTGACATCCGGCGCATTCGGGGCCGGGTATTACGGCATGTGTGGACGGGCCTGGGATCCGCGCCTGATCATGTCCTGGCCCAGCTCGCAGATGGGGGTGATGGGACCGGAACAGGCGGCGCGCACCCTGGGCGATGTGAAACTGGCCCAGATGCGCCGCGCCGATCCCGATCTTAGCGAAGAAGCGGTGCAGGAATTACGCGACCGTGTGCGCGCCAAGGCTGAAAACGAAACCTCGGCCTATTGGTTCACCTCGCGGATGCATGACGATGGCATCATTGACCCGCTGGACACCCGCAACATGCTGGGAATTGCCCTGACCTGTGCGGCAGGTGTCGCGCCCAATGCGCCGCATTACGGCGTTTACAGGATGTAAAACATGCATCGCATCAAAACCGTCATCAACGCATCCTACGGAGCCGCCTGGCGCTGATAGCTTGGGGGCGAGCTGTCCTTCAGATACGTCGTGATCGTATTCCGGGATAATCCGGTCTCTCGGCTCACCGACCATATAGTTTGGCCGTCACGCAAACCATCCGCCGGATCTTCGCTGCGCTTACCATCAATATCACCCGCTCATTCTGCGCATGAATACGCGCGGATGTTAACAAAACAGATGGGGCAATTTTAAACGCTCAGCCCCACCCTAAGTGGGCCAGTTTTGCAGGCCGGTTCACAGGCAACCTGATCGTCGCCTCTTGACCACGCGGCCTGAACCGCGCAAAAATCAATTCGCTTGGTGGTTCGAAAAATCACGTTCCGGCATTTTTTTCAGACACAGCCATCTTCCCACTATCGCCAATACCCCCGCCAATTTCATGAAAGCGCCGCGATGACAGGTCAGCCACAAAAAAAGAAGCTAACCCGCGCCAAACAGGTGGAAGCAACGCGAAACTCCTTATTCAGGGCAGCCACAAAAACCGTCGGAAATCTGGGGTACGCCGATGCCTCGATCACACGAATAACAGATGAGGCCAACGTCGCGCAGGGCACCTTTTACAACTACTTCAAATCGCGACAGGAACTTAGCGACACACTCCTTCCGGTTCTCGGCGACGATCTGCTGGATTACATCCGCCAACAGGTCAGCGGTATTTCGGACGGGCTCAAGCGGGAAGAAGCCGGATTTCGCGCCTTTTTCAAATACTTACTTGAAACACCTGAGTTCTACCGCATCCTCAACGAAGCCGAGATTTTTGCGCCCACGGCCTACAAAACCCACATGACGAACATGGTAAACGGGTATGTACAGGCGCTATCGCATAGTAAGAAAGAGGGCCTTCTTCCCGGCTATGACGAACGCGAGTTGGAAGCCATCGCCTATATTCTGCTCTCGGCCAGAAACTATCTCAGTATGCGATACAGCTATGAAGAGGGGGTCGTTCACCCGGTTCCGGAATGGGTGGTCAACACATATATGAAAATGATTTCGGGCGGGTTTTCCACGGGGCGCGACAGCCCGCCACCGTCCGGCCCCACCCGGCAGGAAACCGAGCGACATGCGCTTGGCACAGGTGGTGATGCCACAGGGCAAAGGGCAAAGCCCGGTTTTATCGTCACCGACGAAGAAAAGGGCCGCGTCGTTCTTGAGCTGCTGAACTTTCAGACGTTCCTTGGCGACACCGACATGGCAATGCACCATGGCATCCTTGATTTGTTGGGCGCGACAGCCGCCCGCATTGCCGGTGATCGCGAAGCGCACGGGGGCCTTCGGGGGCCAGACAATCTTTCGGTCACGATTTGCGATTCCGTCGACCACGGAAAACTGGTTGCCGAGGGGGTCGGCGTCGCTGCGGGGCCAAATGCTTTTCACCTGACCCTTCACATTCGCCGCAATTCAAAAGACGGGCCTCTGGTGGCCTCGGCGCAAGCCATGTTTCGCAGTCGCGAAACCACCCGCAGTATTTAGGTCCCGCCAGCCATAGGCTATTGATATATGATCGTCAAAAGCAGGCCCGCCATGACCCGAAAATGTCAGTAAGCGTGCATTATCGCAGAGAATAACGAACCGGCGATATTGAAGTATCTTCAGTCGCCCGGTTGAACCCAGGGAGGTTATAAATGGCAAATGCGGATCAGCCACAACATGTGGTCATAACAGGCGGAGGCAGCGGGATTGGCCTTGCGGCGGCGGGTTTGTTTGCGCAAACAGGCGCACAGGTGACGATTCTGGACCGCGCCCCGGCGGCAGAACAGGCCGCGGCCCAGATCGGAGCCGGGTTTGTCGCCCTTGATGTGACGGATGAAGTGGCCGTCGAAGAGGTCGCGGCCCGGCTGGAAGCGCAAAGCGTTGCGCCCAGCGTCCTTGTGACCTGTGCCGGTACGCTGCAACGCACCTTGCCGCCGGAAAAGCTGGGCTGGGCCGAGTGGGACAAAACCATCAGTATCCACCTGCGCGGCACCTATGCCTGCTGCAAAAGCTTTGGCAGCCGCATGGCGGCGCGCCGGGGCGGCAGCATTGTCACCATCGGGTCGGTTGCGGGCATCCTTTCGGGGCCATTGCATGCCTACGGTCCGGCCAAGGCGGGTATCTCGTATCTGGCCTCGTCGCTGGCGGCTGAATGGGGGCCTTCGGGGGTTCGGGTGAATTGTGTCGCGCCGGGATTCACCGAAACCCCGGCACTGGACAAGGGGCTTTCGGGGGGGACACTCGATTCCGGGCCTTTGGCAAAATCGGCGGCGCTGGGCAGGCTGATCTCGTCCGAAGAGATCGCTCAGGTGATCCTGTTTCTCGGCTCGGGCGCGGCTTCTGCCGTTACGGGCGTGACCATTCCGGTCGATGCGGGGTTTCTGGCGGCCAGTGGCTGGGCGGCTTACGGTGGCCTTCGAGAGCCATAGAAACAAGCCGGTCAGCCCGCCCTGCCGCCTGTCATTTTGATTTTGGACGCGTCCCAGCCGGTTTGCGGCGCAAGTTCGGTCGCCAGTTTCTTAAGCTCATCCGACACCAGACGGACGGCCCGCGTCGGCTGGCGGCCAGGCAATATGCCAAGCACCGTCGACAGCCTGATATTCGGGCACAGGCCGACCCTTGCCAGACGCCCGGTTTTCAACTCACGCTCGACCGAGGAAGGTGGCAGCACGGCATAACCGGCCCCCCGATGCGCCAGTTCCTTCATCACCGGAAGCGAGTCGATCTCGATGCTGGGTTCGAATGTCAGGTCACGGGAAATGAACGCCGATTCCAGCGTCAGGCGAAGCATGTGCGGGCGCCACGGGGCGAT
>JGI24025J20009_10002381_pt1 | contig 13534 bp, 12 predicted proteins | sample Cruoilmetagenom3_FD_20009 | JGI IMG/M metagenome (IMG submission 20009)
GCTCGGGCAGATAGCCACCCAGTGCTTCGCGGTGTTCGCGCAGGTAGCTTAATTCAGGGCTGTTTTCGTCGGGGCGGTAGAAAGCAGCAGCTTCAATTTCTTGTTGGCTGAGGGGGATGCCAAATTCCTCCGCACAAAAGGTGCGCTCCTCGGCACTCATGGTTTTCTTTTGGTGAGAGGTGTTACGCCCCTGGCCAGCGTCACCCATACCTTCGCCCTTCACCGTTTTCACGAGAATAACGCTGGGTCGGCCCTCGGCCTTGGCAGCCCGTTGATAGGCGGCGAAAATCTTCTTCGGGTCTTGACCGCCGCGCTTGATTTCGCGGATCTCTTCATCGGTCAGTGAGTTCATCATTTGTTCAAGCTCGGGGCTGTTTTCCACCCAGTGCTCGCGTTGAATATCGCCCTTTGACACGGAGTAGTACTGGTAGTCGCCATCGACGGCTTCTTCCATACGCTGGCGTAGAATGCCCTCGCTATCTTGAGCCAGCAGGCCGTCCCAGCCCGATCCCCAAATGACTTTCAGTACATTCCAGTCGGCACCGCGAAAGCTGCGTTCCAGCTCTTGAATGATTTTGCCATTGCCTCGCACTGGGCCGTCGAGGCGTTGCAGGTTGCAGTTAATCACCAGTACTAAATTGTCGAGCTTTTCGCGGGCGGCGATATTAATGGTGCCCAGTACCTCGGGTTCGTCGGCCTCGCCATCACCGATAAAGCACCAGATTTTGCCACCGTTTCTTGGTTTCAGGCCCCGGTTTTCGAGGTATTTGGCAAAGCGTGCCTGGTAAATAGCCGTCGGTGTCGATAGGCCCATAGAGGCATTGGGCACCTGCCAGAAGTCCGGCATTAGGCGCGGATGGGGGTAGGAGCTGAGCCCGCCACTGGGGTGGAGTTGGCGGCGGAAGTTTTGCAGTTGTTCTTCTGACAGCCGCCCAGCGAGAAAGGCACGGGCGTAAATGCCCGGTGCGGCGTGAGGCTGGGTCATCACTAAATCGCCGCCGTAGCTGTCACTGCGTTTGCGGAAAAAATGGTTGTAACCCACTTCTATCATCGTTGCCGCCGAGGCATAAGTGGCGATATGCCCGCCCACGCCCAAGCCACTATCGGCACCCTGTAAGACCATCGCCATGGCATTCCAACGATTGATATTCTCGATTTTTTTCTCCAGCGCGATATCGCCGGGGTAGGCGGGCTGCTCATTGGGGGGGATGGTGTTGATGTAAGGCGTATTGAGGGTCGCCTCGTTGAGGTTGATACCGGCGCTGATAATACGATCCTGCACCGCACGGAGAATCTCCCGCACGCCACTTTCACCGAACTCACGATGAATGTAGTCGATGGATTCTTGCCATTCCTGTTTGTCGATGGCAATGGCTTCGGGGCTGGCTTGGGTCTTGTCGTGGGGCTGGGGCATTACGCTACCTGGTGGCTCTTGTTGGCGAGTTTCGAGGGGCAAAGAATAACAAGTTCAGGTGTTTATAAAATTGCGAATAAAACTGTGAATATCTATAGTTACGCAATATTCGTTTGTTTCATTTGTCAAAATAGGTGGAATATGCCAAAAGTAGCGCTTGATGAGATAGACCGTAAAATACTCCACTACCTGCAAAATGATGGCCGTATGAGTAATGCCGAGCTGGCCGACAAGGTGGCGCTATCGCCATCGCCCTGTTTGCGCCGCGTCAAAGCGCTGGAGGAGAAGGGCGTGATTGACCGCTATGTGGCTATTGTTAACCCTAAGCAAGTAGGCCTGCCGGTCAACGTAGTGATTCATGTCTCCCTGCACAGTCAGGAGCTGAGCCAGCTGCAAACCTTTCAACAGCGCATTGGCGAGTGTGAAGAGGTGATGGAGTGCTATTTAATGACCGGTGGCTCGGACTATATGCTGCGAGTAGTGGTGCCCGATCTTGAGCGCTACCAGCACTTTTTGGTGGAAAAGCTCACCCGTATTCCCGGTATCTCCAATATTCAGTCGAGCTTCGCCCTGCAGCAGTTGATTGATAAAACCGAGTTGCCCATCGATTACTGAGTGCTCAATAGCCCGCTGCTTATCGCTTGGCACCAATGTGCGATCTGGAAAGGTGATAACGCTTTTAATTATCATTTGCTACTAGACCGGGTGGCCAAGGGCAGTAATAATCAACGGTTACCAATTATTAACGACAGAGAAATAGTAATGCCGATAAAAATAGATCCAGAAACAGGTTTAAAAATATTCAACACACGCGCCGAAAAGGCCAACGACAAAATTACCGGTAAGGGCTACGCCGTCGTCACTGACGAAGCGCTGACAGCGCTGCCCGAATCCAAAGCCGGTGCGGTGTTTAATGCCGAAGAGCAAGCCAAATACCTTGAGATGAAAGCATCCCGAACGGGTGTTGCCGATTACATCGAAATGGATGGTGAATTCAGCAAGTACCTTGAAGATGTTCATTCTCAGCCGCCAATCCCACGAGAAGCGTTGGATGATGAGTGTGAAATTCTTATCATTGGCGCGGGTTTCGCCGGCCTTTTGTTGTGGTACAAGCTGAGTAAGGCTGGCTACAAAAATGTACGTTTCTGTGAAAAAGGTGGCGACGTCGGTGGCACCTGGTACTGGAACCGCTATCCGGGCATTGCTTGCGATGTTGAGTCCTACTGCTACCTGCCTTTGCTGGAAGAGATGGGTTATATCCCGTCGATGAAATTCTCCAGTGGTTTCGAGATTATGGAACACTGCCAGAACATCGCAAAGAAAACGGGTTTCTACGATAAGTGCCTGTTCCACACCACGGTTGAAGAAACCAAGTGGGATGATGCCACTGGCCGCTGGCAGGTCAGTACTGATCGCGGCGACAACATGAAGGCCAAATATCTGGTGGTTGCCAATGGTATTTTGACCACACCTAAGCTGGCCAAAATTGAAGGTATGGAAACCTTTAAAGGAGACGCCTTCCATACCTCGCGCTGGGATTACAACGTCGACATCACCAACAAGCGTGTCGGTATTATTGGTACCGGCGCTACGGCGGTGCAGATTATTCCGGAAATAGCCAAGACCGTTAAAGAGCTGTTTGTGTTTCAGCGTACGCCGTCATCGGTTGATGTGCGTGATCAGCGGGCGACCACTGCCGAAGAAATCGAGACCTGGAAGACCGAAGACGATTGGGCGAAAAAGCGACGGGCGAGATTTGCCAAAATCTCATCGGGCCGTACTGCGTTGTCGGCCAATGACGATTACCTGTCGGGTAAAATTGAGACTGCGGCGCCGAAGAAAAAACATAAGACGCAACTGTCGCCTGAAGAGCACATGCAGAAAATGCTGGATACTAACTTCCGCATCATGGAGCAAATTCGCGAGCGTGTTGATGCTATCGTTGAAGACCCCAAAACTGCAGCCGCACTGAAGCCTTATTATGCTTATGGCTGTAAACGCCCGACCTTCCACGACGAATATTTACCCACGTTTAACAAGCCGAATGTTCATTTGGTGGACACTGCGCCCCGTGGTGTTGAAAAAATTACTGAGAAGGGCGTTGTCCACGATGGCGTAGAATACCCTGTTGACGTGCTAATTTACGCGACGGGTTTCCAGTGGATGGCGACGGCAACATTTGACATGATCAAGGGCCGCGATGGCCGGTCGCTGAAAGAAACCTGGAATGAGGACGGCACGAAAACTTGGTTGGGCATGCAAACCAAAGGCTTCCCCAATATGTTTGTTATCACTGGCCCTCAGGGCGGCGGCGGTAGCTTTAACTTCACCGATTCCATTGAAGATCATGGTAACTATGTGCAGTGGATGCTCGATACCATGGCAGAAAAAGGCGCTGATGTTGTCGACATTAAGGAAGAGTCTCAGCAAGAATATGCCGAACATTGCGCCGAGGCTGATACAGCGACAAAGCCTTTACGAGATTGTATTTCTTACTACGATCACGAAGGTACTGCCAAGCCGGGTCAGTTGGTTTACTACGGTGGTGGCCAGTGGCACAAATATCGTATCAAGGGGCAAGAAAGCCTTGAGCCCTATGTGTTTGACGGCAAAGCCTGATTTCGCTTGAGAGGGTACGGGGTTTCGGCCCCGTGTCCTCTTTTTAAATTGAGTTCTGCTTAAATTGAATTCGGCCCACCCGCTATATTCTTTATTCGGTAAGAATAGGTTGCCATCAGCAGTTTGCACTTTTCACCAAATTCGTAAATTAATTCGTCAATACTTCCCGGGCTTTCCTGCCTTTCTTTGATCATGCTTCTTGCCCTGTGCATAAATTGTTTGCGCCTGTTTGTAATAGAAATTCCCGCTGCGTCATAGAGTAAATCAGCCGTGTGCAACAGGGTTTCTGAATTCTGGGCGATAGCACGAACCACTTCGCTGTCGACATTCGGGTTTTTCTCCAGCCCGCCGGCAGTGTATTCATAATAAATACCGCACTCCAGTACCGAGTCAGCGAAAGCAATGGATTTACTTGCTTGCTGGCTAGTTAGCGTTAGTGCCCAGCTATTGCTGGCAATGAAGATGAGTATCAGGCCGGTGGCGAATATTTTTGCGTTTGTCATTATTGCAGGGCCTCTATTTTTTGGCGGCTTTGCCTGAGTGAAAGGCTAGAACTAATGATAGACTCGCCGGCAAATTATTGCTGTTTTTTGCAGGGCCCTGCTTGAGCGATGTCTGTCGCCCGAGCTGTTGGAGGATCAATGAATTATAGATATTGTCTTATAGGCGCTGTATTAACGTTAAGTTTGCTGGCCTGCTCTGAGCAGAACAAGGCACCTGCGGTGTTGGAAATATCTGCTGTGAGCAGTGTGGAGGTGGTGAGTCAGCGAGGCGAGGCTGCACAATCCAGCTCTGCTATTGCCATGGATCTCTATAAAAGCCCGACCTGTGGTTGTTGTGGTAAATGGGCTGATCATGCTGAAAACAGGGGCTTTTCATTCACAACGCATCACCCGGAAGACTTAAACAAGCTGAAGACCGAACGGGGAATCGCCCCTCAATATCAGTCGTGCCATACCGTCGTTTCCGCTGCTGGCTATGTTTTTGAGGGGCACATTCCGGCGCGGTTTGTGGATCAGTTTCTCGCCGCACCGCCTGCTGATGCCCTGGGCCTATCGGTGCCGGCAATGCCCATGGGTAGTCCGGGTATGGAAATGGCTGATCGCTTTACGCCCTATCAGGTTTTACTGCTGAAACGAGATGGCAGTGCAGAGGTTTATGCCGAGGTGAGTTCACCTCTCGAGCAGTATTAGTCGGTTATTGACTGAGCAGCAGGCGACAAAACAACAGGTGACAAAACCATGAAAGCTAAAAACCTGGCTTGCCCTATTGATGGTGAGCGCTTAGCGCTGGAAGAAAAACAATTACGCTGTGTTAACGGCCACAGCTTTGATTTAGCCCGCCAGGGCTATGTGAATTTATTACCGGTGCAGCACAAGCGCTCGAAGCATCCGGGTGACAGTAAAGAGATGGTGGCGGCGCGTCAGCGATTTCTAAATACCGGTGTTTATGCGCCGGTAGCTAATCTTTTATCAGCTACCCTGCACACAGCAATTAGCGGGATTGACCAGCCCTGTTGTCTCGATGCCGGTTGCGGTGAAGGCTATTATTTGGAGTATGCCCTTAATTATATTCGGGCTAAAAATGCAGACAACGGGCTTAATCTTGTCGGCCTGGATATTTCTAAAGAGGCCGTTATTGGCGCAGCAAAAAGAAATAAAAAGATTAGCTGGGTGGTGGGTACTAATCGGCAACCGCCTCTATTGCCCGCGAGTGTCGATATTATTTTGTGTGTTTTTGGCTTCCACAGTTTTCAGGGCTTTAATAAAATTTTACCCCTGGGTGGCAAGCTTGTACTGGTTGAGCCTGGCCCCGACCATCTGCAAGAACTGCGGCAGGTTACTTATGCCCAGCTCAATAAAACAGAGCTGAGCAAGCTGGATGACGCCTTTGCCATGGGCTTTAAACAGGTGGATGAGCAAGTGCTGCGCTTCAGTACGCCCCCACTGGCGAATGACATCCTAAAAGACTTATTGCTGATGACGCCGCATTTTTTCAGAGCCACTCAGCAGGGGCGAGAGGCCGCCGCCAAGCTTGATAATGTGAGCTTAACGGTCGATGTTGTTTTGAGAAGTCTGGAAAAAACAGCAGACTACGATGCCGAGGCGGGGCAACCTTCATCCGTGGAATGAGTGCTTTTTTGGCGTAATGCCCTGGGTTTATTGAGACTTTCGCCGGGCGCTATTGCCGATTTTATATTATCAGCCCTTTATTATTATCCCTTTATTATTAGTAATAAATCCTGCGCATGTTCCGCTGCCTTTCTGCCTAACGGCGTTAGGTAGCCGCCATCGGCTTGCGTAATCAGGTCTTTGTCAAATAAGCGTTGCGCCGCTTCAATAACATTAGACTCGGCGGAGGAGTGAATTTTTAGGCCTTCCTGAGTGGTCTTAAGGTTGTAGCGGGCAAGAATATTGATCTCGTCGCCAATCTGCGTGTTGTAAGGCATGGCTTGTCCTCTGGTTATTGTGAAGCCAGTGTACGTGAAAAAATAGAGCAGCCAAACTGAGCTAGATTAATTGTTAAGGCATTAAGGGTATGTGCTGGTGATTTGATACTGCTCGGGCTTAACCAAGCTGTTAAAGGGGTTGGGTGCTTTGCAAAGTGAAGCTAGTCCTGTTGCTTACAGGTGGAGTTTATTCGATACAATAATGCAAAGTTATATTATCAATAGTACTATTTATAGAGTTAGTGAGTAGAAATCTTGACATTAATTTCGGGTGGGTTACTGTATAGACAGTGCGTTAAATAAGCTTTAATGATAATAAAATGAGCTGTTACTACAGTTTTTTGTCATTAAGTATAGGAACCTATGCATTGTGAATTTTGATGGTATGACAGACCAGGCCGTAGCGGCTGAAATTGGCCAGCGTATAGATCAGCTACGCCTTGAGCGGAATATGACCCAGCAACAAATCGCCGATGCGGTGGGCTTGTCACGGGTGAGTTACGCCAAGCTGGTAGCCGGGCAGGCCAAGTTCGCCAATGTGATCGCGGTGCTACGTGCCCTTGATCAGCTGGCTTTGCTAGAAAACTTTGTGCCACAAGCGGTGTTTAGCCCTTTAGAACAATTGAAGATGAAAGGTAAACAGCGCCAGCGTGCGAGTGGTAGCCGCAGCGGGGCAGCGAGCGCCGTGGCTGATGATTCCGATAAAAATGAAACGCTGGATTGGTGATGGAAAACCTGGCAGAAGTTCGCCTCTGGGNCAAACAGCTTGGTGCACTGGCCTATGACCCCGCAACGGGTGTTAGCACCTTTGAATATTCACCTCAGTGGCGTAACTCTGGCGTTGAAATTGCGCCGCTGCACATGCCCATCGCCGCCACTAAATACAGCTTTCCCGGCTTAAGCCCCGCCACCTATCGCGGCCTGCCTGCGATATTTGCCGACACTTTGCCCGACGACTTCGGTAACGCCGTCATCAATGCCTGGTTGGCGCGCACGGGCCGTGATGCCAACGCCTTTACCCCTGTCGAGCGCCTACTCTATACCGGCAGCCGTGGCATGGGTGCTCTGGAGTTTTCACCCGCTATTGACCGGGGGCAGCGGGGTGGCAAAGAGGATGGCGAACTGGCGCTGGACTCACTGGTGGCTATAGCGCAAACGGTGCTTGATGAGCGGCTCGGCTTACATCAGCAGGTGAATCAGCAGCGCGTCAATAGTGGCCGTGCATCGGATAATGATGAAGCCATGCAGGCCATTTTGCAGGTCGGTACATCAGCCGGGGGTGCGCGGGCAAAGGCACTGGTGGCAGTGAATGCTGACCGCACGCAGATTCGCTCCGGCCAGGCCGATGCCCCCGAGGGGTTTGAACACTACCTGCTGAAATTTGATGGCGTGGAAGAACATAAAACTGACAGCGAAAGCTTTGGCGACCCCCGAGGTTTTGGTCGCATGGAATACGCCTATTACCTGATGGCGAAAGATGCCGGGATTAATATTTCCCCATCCGAGTTATTGCTGGAGGGTGGCCGTGCTCACTTTATGACCCGTCGCTTTGAGCGCGAGGGCAATCGCAAATTACACTATGTGTCTCTGTGCGCGATGGATCATGCCGATTATAAAAAGCCCGGTACTTACAGTTACGAGCAACTACTCGCCGTGGCTCGTCAGCTAAAACTGCCACGGGCCGATGCCATCGAAATTTTCCGCCGCATGGTGTTTAACGTCGTGGCGCGCAATCACGACGACCACACTAAGAACTTTGGCTTCTTACTCGACGGGCCAGCCCGTAAAGAACATGGCGGGCTAAAGTGGCGCCTGTCACCCGCCTTCGATATTGCCTATAGCTACAAGCCCGGTTCGCCCTGGGTTGACTCACACAAACTCTCGCTGAATGGTAAAAGGGACAATTTCGAGCGCAGTGATTTATTGGTGGTTGCCGAACTGATCGGTAATTTTACCCGTGAGGCACCAAAGGTTATTGACCAGATATTGGCCGTAGTGAGCCAGTGGCCAGATTATGCAAAAAAAGCCGAAGTGTTTGCCCCTCTGCAAAAAGAGGTGCAGCGTAATTTGCGACTGGCTATTGAGTGATGGGTTGACGTTGAACAAGAAGTTGTTAGGCCGCTACTCACCTCACACCGTAGAGTCGTCTATAGGTGTTGTAGAGCGATGACTGAATGGTCTCATGAGCGATAGTAAAACTGTGCTTAAAAGCTGCTAGAATCGCCGCCTTTTTCAGTAGTAGAGTTGGGTGAAATGACAGAAGCAGTAGCAAATCAAAATTCAGAGTACGACTACGATGCCGTTGTTGTCGGTGCCGGCATTGCTGGTTTGTATGCCGTTTATAAATTGCGTGAAATGGGCTTGCGCGTGCGCGGCATTGAGGCGGCCCCCGCAGTGGGTGGCACCTGGTACTGGAACTGCTACCCCGGTGCTCGCGTCGATTCACAGTCCTATATTTACCAGTACTGGTTTTCTGACGAGCTGATTCAAGAGTGGAATTGGGCCGAGCGTTTTCCGCCTCAGGCTGAAGTCGAGCGCTACCTGAACTTTGTCGCCGATAAATTCGAGCTGCGCAAAGACTATGCCTTTGAAACTCGCGTGACCTCTGCCGACTGGGATAACGACGCCCAGCGCTGGCGTGTCGGCACCGACCAGGGCGAGACATTGAACGCGCGTTATTTTATTAGCTGCACCGGTATGCTGTCCGAGCCCAAGGCGCCGGACTTTCCCGGCAAAGACAGCTTTCAGGGCACTATTGCCCATACCGCACGCTACCCCCGTGAAGGCCTCGATTTAAAAGGCAAGCGTGTGGGCGTTATCGGTTGTGGTGCTACCGGTATTCAGCTGATACAAACCATTGCCAGCGAAGTGGAGCACCTAACCGTCTTCCAGCGTACCGCCTCCTACGGTGTGGCGATGCGCAACGACCAGTTCGACGATGCCGATCGCGATCACTGGCGTTCGAAGGCTGGCGAGTTACAAGACAAGGTCTACAACAGCTTCGTCGGTTTTGACTACGATTTTGAGCACGGCTCCTGGTACGACCAGACACCCGAACAGCGCCTGCAGGTGCTTGAAGAAAAGTGGCAAGAGGGCTCGTTGAGCATGTGGGTGGGCACCTACCCCGAGCTGTTCACCGACCAAGCCGTGAATGATGAGATTTCAGACTTCGTGCGCAAGAAAATTCGTGCTCGCATTAATGACCCCGCTATCGCCGATCTCGTCACCCCGCAAACCCACGGTTTTGGCACCTATCGCGTACCGCTGGAGAACGGTTACTACGATGTTTATAACCGCGACAATGTTGAATTGGTCGATGTCAAAAGCGCCCCCATCGAATGCATTACCGCCACGGGCATTAAAACCACCGAGGGTGAATACCCGCTGGACGTGATCATTATGGCCACCGGTTTTAATGCTGGCACCGGCTCCCTGGCGCGCATGAACATTCACGGTCGCGAGGGACTGTCGCTGACCAAGGAGTGGAATAAAGATATCCGCACCACCCTTGGTCTGCAGGTGCACGGCTTTCCCAACCTGTTCACCGTCGCCGGGCCTCTCGCCCCATCGGCGGCCTTCTGCAATATGACCACCTGCCTGCAACAGCAGGTAGACTGGGTGACCGACTGTATCGCCTACCTGCAAGAGCAACACCTCAAATCCATCGAGCCGACACTGGCTAAGCAGAATGAGTGGGTGGCCCATCACGACGAAGTCGCCAATAGCACTTTATTGGTCGCGACCCAATCCTGGTACACCGGTGCCAATATTGAAGGCAAGCCCAGCCGCTTGATCTCCTACATTGGTGGCGTCAACGAATACCACAGCAAGTGCGAAGAAGTGCAAGAGAGTGGCTACGCGGGGTTTACCAAGGTCTGAGTGAGTGCAAATAGCTCTGCTGGTTATTGACTGGTAGAGTTACTTTAAGCGTTGTAGCTGGAAGGTTTGTGGTTTTCTATAAAGGGGGTGTGGCATTACAAGGCCTAACCCCATTTTTCCGCTTTACGTTCTACTAATACGTTGCTCCGTGTAATTTCAGCGCGTGATATGCATCGTAAAGAGGACTATTTATGAAAAAAATGAAAGCGACACCTAAATTTAAAACTGAGGCTGACGAAAGATATTTTTGGGAGAAGAATGATTCCAGTAACTACGTTGACTGGGATCAGGCGCAATCAGTTTTACTACCCAATTTAAAACTCTCAACGAAAACTATTTCACTCCGGCTGCCCGAAGGTTTATTGGATAGCATTAAAATCGAAGCTAACAAGCGAGATATGCCCTACCAGTCCCTCACAAAGCCCTGGCTCGCCGATGATGTCAAACAGAGCCGTAATATCTAATGGTGTGAAATGTTAGGGCTTGGGGAAAGGATGACGCTTGAATTTAATTAGCAATGACATGCTGGCTATTTGAGAGAAGAATCATAGGAGCTACAGAAAAAACTTATGTTCAAATATATATTAATATTTTTAACTGTATTTAGCCTATACGGCTGCGAGACTTTACAAAACATAGACAGGGGCTTGTATGCTGCCTCAAATGCCATGACGCAAAAGGACAACATAACCGGCAGGCGAGTTATGTCCACTGCCCGCGAAGATCAAATAGCACAAGGCAACGCAATCATAGAGCAGATGATTGCATCAGCTGATTCTGAAGGGTTAAAGTACAACGCCAATTTAAACCCTAAAGCTTATAACAGACTTGTTCAAATCTTCGAAAAAATACATTCTGTAAGTCATTTAAAAAATGAAGACTGGTCACTAATCTTAGTCGATGATGACAGCTTCAATGCCTTTGTTACTGGTGGAACCTACATAGTTGTCAACTCAGGACTAGAAAGCCAGCTGACTGATGACTCTGAAATAGCTGCCATAATTGGACATGAGTTTGCACATGTTGTTGCGAACCATATAGGTGAAAGACAGGCGCACCATAAACTCGCCAACTTAGCCGGGTCAAAATCAGCATCCAGGTCATCATTTAAGGCCGCATTTACACACGAAAATGAAGAGGAAGCAGATGAAATAGGTATTTTATACGCTTCCTTAGCGGGATATGATCCGTACGCCGCACACCGGCTATGGAATAAAAAATACCAACAAAAAGGGGACTATGCTAGCTCATTTGTTGATCATCCAGTATATTCCGAACGAGCAAACCAAACTCAAATAACAGCTAAAAACGTGGCTCGATACTACGTACCAGGTGAGATCAACCCCGCCCACGAAGAAATAATAAAAACCAACAGTCTATACACCTATCGAGAAGACCCAGCATTACAAGCTGGAAAAGGTGGAGGGGTATTTGCTGCGCTATCCACAAGCCTCGTATCCTATCAAAAGCACCTAAATGCAAAGAATGAAGAAAAACGCCAAGTAAATCGTATTGCAAAACTTAAAGCTATAAATGAGTTGCTCACAGTTACAGCTATTGACCAAGTATCAACCAATAAGTGGCGATTCACTGTCAAATACCGAGGGAATAAGAATATTGGTAAGCTGGTTTTTAATGCGAGACTATTCCAAAATAAAAAGGAACTCACAACATTATCAGCAAGATCTACAGGCTATTATGCCCCCGGCGGCAGCTATTATGTTCAAGCACTGGCGGAACGCGCTGTTCCGCTAAAAACTAAGATAAGTGGCTATCAATTCAAGGTAACTGAGGCTGTAGTTTACTAGGGGCGCTACCCTTTACAGCGTGTCCTTGTACCCCACCACTCGCTTATCAACAAGTGGTGAATCTCTTACTACTGGCGTGGCTTAACGCGCCGCAGGAATTGTTTTACCCACAGGCTCACCATCAATAATCTGGTCGCAGTATTCCGACAAGCCGTAACCGACTTTGTCTTCATAGCGATATTCCGTCATGGCTTCGGTGATGCGGGTGTGCAGCCATTCGACGTTGTCGAGCTGGCGGCGGTTGGGCAAAGGGAAGCGTCCCCTTTGTTTCTTTCAACAAAATACTTCTTCAAATTACTATCGGGTTCTACAAGCAACCCCGTCACCCTCGATAACTCGTTAGCAAGCGCCACTGCCTGGTCTACTTTTTTGGGATATCTAAACCAAATGCAGGTTAGCGTTTCCTTAGTATGGTTCCTTTTTATAAGCTCAAAGACAATCCCATTATGCCCATCTCCCCTGCCGCCCTCCACTTACGGTATGGTAAAAGCGGAACAGAATATATTTTTTATATCCTTAGTAGTAATTATTTTCTTGCTTACTTTTCTACCCCATACGCAGCGGTAGATAAACACCCCTTCAGATGAAAATAAATAGTCTCTGCGGTATCCCAGTATTGACACGCCGATCAGAAAAAAAAGACCAAACACCCATATCGGGAGACCTTTTCCATTAGCCTCAATAATTGAAAACAACTCTAATACTGAAGGTAATCCCATAAAAAACAAAACAATGCCCACTATCAGATAGCCAAGCTCCCTCTTACCTTTTAAATAAACTGTATTTTCCAATTACAATTACCTCCTGAAAACTTCGGGTCAGCCAGCCTCAGATACTCACTAGCGTTGTACAAGAACTTGTAGGCCCCAAAAGCTGCGTAACTTAATTTCGTATTTTACATAAAACCGACTTCGCCACTTGAATAAATATTTTGAGTGCTATCTTCTCCGCTTGTATTCTAATCTTAAGGGTTAAATAAGGTGCAACCATTTTTATATAGAAAGGGTTGCGCCCCCTTTATTCCGTCCTTTTACTCCAAAATATTGCTAACACCCACGCTTGCGGCGGACTTGGAGCGCAGCAGAAAACCAACCCGGCAACATGTGCTTGTTAGCTGTGACTTTTAGAGTACATACGATAAATCACCGCAATAGACAGACAAATACATACTGGAAATACTAATGCCATAAACTGATATTTAATGTACAGCAACGCACCTAATGTACCACCAAATATAAAGCCACTAATAATAGTTAAAAAAAGTTTTACCTTGCGCTTATCAAGTGCCTCACCCCTAACAAACTCACCAAGCGTTATACCTAAATCTGTAAAAACACCTGTAACATGAGTTGTTCGTATTACAGC
>JGI24025J20009_10002383_pt1 | contig 13532 bp, 13 predicted proteins | sample Cruoilmetagenom3_FD_20009 | JGI IMG/M metagenome (IMG submission 20009)
GGCAATAAGAGTGTCGCTCAGGGTATATAAGCTTTGTGGCTGCGGTTGAAGTAACCAGAATTTACTGGAATAGTTTATAGGAGCTAAACACATACAAGTCTATCAATCTACCCTCTTTTGAGGTAATGAAAGCCGTGTCTCTTGATGTTTTAAAAAATCCTCTGTATATCTCCTCGCTTTTGCGTAGCGTCTCCTCCACTCTCTTTGTCTCTACTTCTTGTTTTATTACATGCGCCAGTGTTCCATACATGCTTTTAATATCTGTGCCTTTCTGCAGGTAGTGGTTGGCGCCTCTGTTCAGTGCTTCTATCGCTACTGCTTCCCTTCCTTTTCCCGTGAACATGATGAATGGAATCGTGTTGCCACTTGCTCGAAGAGTTTTGAGGAATTCCAGACCATCCATCATCGGCATCTGATAGTCTGAGACCACCACATCGTATTTAGCGCCTTTCAAGAACTCGATGGCTTCTTCAGCCGAGGTTGCACTCTCTATACTAAAATTCTCGTTTTCACGCTCCAAAAACGCTTTTGTTAATGCGGGGAAATCCAACTCGTCATCTACATGCAGCACCTTTATCCCTTTTTGCTCTCCGCACATCTACTCTAATCAACACCCCCACCATCAAGTTACAGGAATGGCTTTATCTCAGCCTGGTATCCTAACTGATGGTAATGGCACGCACGCCATATAAAGTTATCGGTCTTCCAAAAATGGAATGGTTAAACGTGCTGTTTCCTTAGTATAACGCGGAAAAAGCTCTCGATTAAGTCCAAAGCCTCTGGAAGTATCACGAACACGGCATAGGCAACAGCGATCAACGAAATCATCACGAAGATCTTTGCTATCACGCCGTGCGCAATGTAAAAGCTATATATAGGAGACCCAAACCAGCACTCGAAATACGCCGCTGCAACAAACACGTTCCTGACTATGTTCAGCACATAAATTGTGGGAACAGAGACGACAAAGGCTTTGAGCTTTCTTCTCAGCGGTGCATTGACACCAAATACCAACCCGATAAAAAGAACTATACTCTGTATCGCAGTACAATCCAGGATTATCTTTATCGGTTTGTAAACCTCATGAAAGGAACTGTTAGTAGTGTAAATACTGGAAGGATACACCATATAAACGCCCACATTGAAAAGATTGAGTACGGTGGTTGTGATGTTAGTGGTGATGTAAATGAGCAGAGTCTCAAGGAAGGGTATTTCCGCAAACGGGAAGTAAAAGACAGCGGCGATCAGTGAGATTTTGGTTATCGTGAAGAGCAGATCCCCTTCTGCCTTATCGCGTAACATCGACTCGGGTTTTAGCATAAGCGCGGTTAAAAGTACCGTGTAAGCAAAGAATAGCAGCGCTGCAGAAGCTTCAAAGTATTCGCCTTTGGTGATATAGTAGGAGAGTTCGGAAGCGCAGTAAACGACAAAAAACATCCAACCAAGAGCGCCTACCGCTCTTTTACGGAATACCAGTGCCAGAAGGAACAGCCCGATTGCAATGAACGGAATGAGCGATTTGAAGATCATTTGCTGCTTTCCGGCTCACAGTCGGCGTAACACCGCTTTTATCAAGCCAACCGGACCAGTCATCATCATATCACCTGCGGGAGCNGCNAAAATACCGANACCTTTCATCTCCTCTCTCCTCGGGCCGGTCATTGCTATAATCTCAGGCTGGTTTGCCTCTCTTGCCAATGCGCCGTGTCCGCCGTCATCAAATACTTCTTTGAAGGTTATCGTTCCCTCGGACAGTTTTTTAATGTAATTCTCAAGCTTTTGTTTGTCAAGCATCCCGGTGTGGTGCTCAAAGACACCGGCTATCTGGCCTTCGTTCATGGACATCGCGATGGTGTGTCCATTTCCAACATTTATGCAGACCGCTCTCTTCTTCTCTTTTACACGGTCGTCTTCGAGTGAGCCCAAGATCGCAGCCGGTCCTGTGTCCATCAATAGTATGTGCCCTTCATGCCAGCGTTTCACTGAACGGAATACCGAGTTCATCCTGCTGAGATTTTCTGGCACACCATCGAGATAAGCAAAGGATTCTATGCCGCTTTCTACTTTATCATCGATTAGTTTGAACCTGTTTTCACGATCGGTAACTCCTTGTGGCGCCACACCGTGGTCCTGAACCCCAATTGCAACAGCATCGAAATATGTATCAACACCGAAGGCGGGGAGAAACGTCAAAAGCTGGAGATTCAAGTCTGAAATCTTTATAGGTGCTGCTTCTTCACTTAATTCCTCCATCTCATCCTCAGCTATAATCTCGATCCCATATTTCTTAACGACTTCCAAATCGTCCCTGATCGTCCTCGCTGCACTTTCGGTCATGTAAACCTTGTATTCCTTGAGATGATCAAGAACGGCACGTGTGAAGGGTCCACCGCCTATTGTGTCACCAAAGATGACCACATCCTCCTTGCATTTCCGCAGCTCTGTGGCCAAGATGCGAGTGGGAGAAGGTAGAACGAGCTTGTAAGCCTTATCAAAACCCTTCTCATCGTCATATATCATTATATCCTGTGTTCCAACCCCTATATCTATAGCAAGTATTTTCATGGTTTACGTCTCCCTTTTAGCTCACCTACAATATTCTCGTGCATCAACTGCCGCACTTCTGCCATATCGGTGGTCTGACCCAAGACCCACATCAGCTTCACCAGAGCAGTTTCCGGCAGCATATCTTCACCCTCTATTATCCCCGCGTGAAGTAGATCACGGCCGGTATCATACACCCTATCACATATTGTCCCATATAAACATTGCGAGGTCATCACCACGGGTATGCCCTGCTTTACAGCTCGCGCCACGCCGGGGATCCATTCGGCAGAAACATGTCCCAAGCCTGTTCCTTCCACTACAATGCCCTTATAGCCCTGCTCAACGAAGAACTCGAGTATCGCAGGGTCTGCACCGGGATAGAACTTCACGAGCACGCACTTCGCCTCAAACTTATCCCTCAGCTCTAATTCGCACTCGCCACGCTTCTTATGAGGTGACGAGAACTCAACTCTAATTCGGTTTATATCGTTCGCGTCATAATGCACCGCGCCTACCGGGGCGTCGTTTATCGATTGAAAAGCATCTCGTGCAGAGGTGTGCATCTTGCGCACATTCGTGCCCCGGTGAATGAGACAACAATCGTCTGAAGTGCTGCCGTGCATCACCACCACGACCTCGGCAAGGTCGCTGCAAGCGGCAACTTTCGCAGCACATATCGCGTTCATTGTCGCATCGCTGGAAGGGCGATCTGAACTGCGCTGCGAGCCGACAAGAACGACAGGCACAGAAGGTCGCACCATGAACGAGAGCGCTGAGGCAGTATAGCCCATGGTATCAGTGCCGTGCGTGACGATTATACCGTCTGCACCGTCTTTTATCTCGTTATAAACCTCTGCAGCGAGCTTCTGCCAGTATTCGGCACGCATATTCTCACTCAGTATGCTGTAAACCACTTTTCCCTTGATGTTTGCGATTGCGCCTAATTCCGGGATTGCTTCCAGTATGTCCTCGGTCGAGAACTGAGGAGAGACTGCGCCGGTACGGTAATCCACCTTAGAAGCGATTGTACCGCCCGTAGAGAGGATGGCCAACAGAGGTAAACGTTCTTTCCTTTTTTCTTTTTTTACTTCGGAATCCGTACCTTTTACCTTTTTTACTACGCCTATCCGGCCTATAACCTCTATTTCAGCATTTTCTGGACGTATACCGATATTGTAGCCACTGTCGAGTTTTATAACGATATTTTGCGATGCTGTTGGCATAAAAATGCCTTCATAAACAGCAACACCGCTATCAGTCTCTTTCTTTATCCTTATGCGGTCGCCTTCATCAAAATCGAGTTTCTGCATGCATCAAAGAACCATCTCAGATGAAAAGATAAAAAAGCTTTTATGCCAAGCGTTATCAAGCTATAACACAGCAGTGGTTTTTGAGAACGATAGGATAAGAAAGAGGAGAAAAGAAAATGAGTGGGCAAACGTCTAATGCGAATGTAAAGAAGGAGAAGATCAATGTCTTCAAGATAGGGGATTTGTGGTGCTTTAAATATTTTTTTGGTGACCGAGAGATCTTCACGGATTTATCGGAATATTATCATCGCGATAAATACCGATTCGAACTCACAAGCGATGAAGAGCGGGATAAAGTGATGAAGGATCTCGAGGAGAAGGGGTTTGAGCCCGTTCTAATCGAGGATACCGCGGAATATACGGTGAAGATAGACCGATTTAAGAAGTACGCGCCAATTCTAAGGAATTCGATTGACTCCACAGAGAAGGAAAAGGAGCGGGTATTTATAATGAAGGATTTGGCATCGGTAGAGGAAGCGATAGATAAGGGCGCGGAAAAAGTTGAAGAGGATTGAAAAATAATTGGAGTTCAGTCGAAGGAGTATATTCGTCTGTAACTCACCATCACTAAATTTCAGTATTGGCGGAACCTTGAATTATGACCACGAGCATAATTGAAGAACTGCAGAAAGATCTTCTCAGGGCACGATTCACGAAATACACGCGAAAGGCGTTTCGGATGCTGCCTGAACTGGGCAATCCCCAGATTCTGGATATCGGCTGCGGTACGGGCGTCCCGACTCTGGAACTTGCACGATTGAGCAATGGCCAGATAATAGGCTTGGACATCAACCAGCCGCTCTTAGATGCGCTTACGAGAAAGATAGAAGATGCAGACCTTTCAGATCGGGTTAAGACTGTGAAAAGCTCACTGTTTGAGATGGATTTCCCTGATGAAAGTTTCGATATCATCTGGGCCGAAGGCTCAATAAATGTCATCGGATTTGAACAGGGCCTTAAAGCGTGGCGGCGGTTACTCAAATCCAGGGGATTCCTTGTAGTCCATGACGAAATAGGCGATTTACAGAAGAAACTGGAGCTGATCTCGCGCTGCGGCTACGCGCTCATTGGGCAGTTCACAGTGTCTGAGGACTCGTGGTGGCGTGAATATTGCGAGCCGTTGGAAAAGCGGATAAAGGGACTTCGCGTGAAGTACAGAGACGACCGAGAGGCTCTAAAAGTGTTTGACAAGGAACAACAGGAAGTGGAAATGTTCAAAAGAGACCCTCGCGGGTCGGTGTTTTTTGTGATGCAAAAAATATGAAATGGTCCAAGATTACTCCTTCTTGATCACAAAAACCTCTTTTCCTTCCTTTGTTCTCTCTTTTTCTACTTTAAATACAACATTCAGGAACTTCTGCGTGATGTAAATATTTGTCTCAAGATGCTTTGTTATCTCACGAACATTCATCACAGATTTGTCCTTAGATAACGCAATATAGGGGATGAGCTGATCGGCTAAGTGGACGTCAACCGTCGCAGCCGATTCTAATTCTGTTATGATATTTCTAGCGGCTTCTTCGCCAACGAGTTCTGCACGTTTACCTCGTTCGCCCAAGGCGTTGCCGCTCTTGTAACCGCACCAGAACGTTATGCCGCTGCCTGTTGTCCTCTTGGTTCTCTCTTCTATTTCTGTTTTTATTTTAGTATCGTAGCCTGCTTCTTTTAATACCTTTTTGGCTGCTTTCGCTTGCCGCTCTGCTACATGCGCAGGAAGCCCGTAAGAATGCGATATACCCGCTATTGTGTCGGCATGTCCTGTTTTTTGGAATACAAATCCTCTTACGTGCTGAGCAGGATTCACGCTCACGTCCACTAACCCGCCGCCCTTTGGATAATACCCTCTCCTTTTCAAGTCTAGGTGTACCGCACAGCCCATATCTTTAAGCGCTGGCAGAAATACGTTCAGGTAGAAGTCAATTGGCGGAGACCAGTTCACATCAGTGCCACCCGTTATTCGTACTGACGTTTCACGGTCTGCAAAGAGCGCAACGGGAATGAGACATTGCAAGAGTAAGGTGATGCTGCCCGCAGTGCCTATGTCTATCTCACCTTCAAATCCTTTGAGCGTTCCGGGAGAGAATTGTAAACGTGTAGAACGCAATTCCAGCCCTTCCGTTTCACCTCTGGCTAAGCGTTCTACCGCCTTCACCGCGTGCAAATGCTGCGCTGAGAGCCCTGGTTTTGGTCTGTTCGCCCTGATGTTCTTTATCTCTACTTCTTTCCCGGTTATCGCCGCAAGTGCGATTGCAGTTCTTATTATCTGCCCGCCACCTTCACCAACTGAGCCGTCTATCTCGAGCATCTATTTCAACGCAAAACACGCAAATTACTTCGTCGTCACCTCGCACCCGTCCTTTGTCACGATCACCGTATGTTCAGCTTGCGAAACCAATCCACCTCCTTCTTCTCGTAACACAGGATACTCCCGTAATGCACCTGCGTTTTTTAACGTTCTCAGTGCAAGATCAAGCCGCTCTCTTGGCAGCCATCGCTTGGCAAAAGGTAGCCCTTGATATCTCTCTATCGCCTTAAGTAGCTTTTTCGCTTCGGGTACGCGAACCGGCTTTGCTTTTATCAGACCGTATATCTCCGCAGTACCATGTTCTACAACTTTTCCCGCACCATCGGTTGCAAACGGCTCTATCGCAACTACATCGTTCTCCTTTAAAATCAAGCCATGCTCGTACCGTACGTTGGGAATCGTGGGCGGAGTATGTGCATTGTATCGTGCGAGCCCGTGCCCGGAGAGATTAACGACCGGCTTGTAGCCCTGCTCTCTTATAGCACCCTCAATTGCGCCCCCTATTTCACCAGTGCTTATGCCATCACGAATAATTACGATCGCTGCGTTTAACGCCGCTTCTGATGCTCCAACCAGTTCCGCGTTTTCGCCACTTAAATCCACGGTCACTGCACTATCCGCAATATAACCGTCTACATGAACCCCAATGTCTATCTTCACGAGGTCAGTACCAAAAACTGTCTCGTCGTCTATCGCAGGCGTGGCGTGTGCCGCTTCCTCGTTCAGGGATATATTACAGGGAAATGCAGGTTCCGCACCCTTTTCCCTTATGCTATTCTCAACGAATTCCGCAACCTCTAACAATAACGCCCCTTCTTTTACTCTCGCTATGGTGCCTTCCTTCACCTCTGCCAAGATCCTACCCGCCGCTCTATACTTATCTAATGCGACTTCTATTTCTTCTTCCATTTTTGGGACTCCGAGCGTTTTTTTATTTTATCCTATCTATTCTTTACTCTCTACTCAAACTTAAATGTTACTGAGCAAACACAAAACAATCTTGATGCTTACATAAAAGGGGCGAAGGGGAGAAGAAAGGATAGGTATACGCTTCTTTAAGGCATAGTTTCGTTGCACACCTGCGGGAACGTGGTGTCGATTTGTGGTATATTCAAGAGTTGTTAGAGCATAAGTGTTCGAATGCAACAGAGATATATACTCATGTAAGTAATAGGGCTATAGGTAAGATTAAAAGTCCGTTGGATAGCGTACAGATAAGAGGAGGGGCGGGTGCTTGAAGATGGAAAAGTTCGACCAGAGGGAGGTATATGCGGACCATGTTTGGATATACTACGGTAAGTGAAAGCGTGGACGAAAGTGGTGTATTAAATTGCCAAAAATATTTTAGATGAAAGATGATGATAAGAAAGGGAAATGTCTAAAAAGGAAATCCACTTTATGGGTCTTTTATCAAACACAGATTCGTCTATTCTCAATCTAAAATTAGATTATGGCTTTGAGATACACTGTGTATCTGAAAAAGAAGGCGTTAATTTTATTTCTATTTTAGAAAGCCACAAATCCATGAACGAGATTTACAAAATGCTATTCATTGATTTTCATTGCCTTTCTGAAAAGATGTTATATCACATTGGCAATTCCTTTGAATGTGAAATTGAGATGGATGAAAGGGGTAATATAATGCCATTCCCATCCGAGCTTGTGAAATTTGATATTAATCTCGTTCACGGGTACTTAGATCCTGCAATCCGACTAATGAGACTGTTTAAAGAAGGAAACATCGGTATGCCATCGGACTATTTCTATTTTATCGAGAATAACACTCCAAAACTATTTATGAGTAAATTTTCGGGTTCCTATATCTCATCAGGAGAGATATATGCATTAGAAAACTCAGAAATAGATAATTTACAGAAATTCATTCAAAATACAAAATTACCCTTTAAAGAATCTTTCTTACAATTAGCGTTTGAAAATTATGAGTTATCTTATCAAACTCAGAACATAAACCTGTCATTTTTATCACTGATGATTAGCTTAGAGACTTTATTTAATCCAGGTCTTCAGGAATTAAAATATAGAATTTCCAGAAATACTGCCGTCCTTCTTGGAAAAGATAAGGATGACTCAAAGCGTATTTTTTCTGAGCTTAAAGACCTTTACGACAAAAGATCAAATATTGTTCACGTGGGAAAATCTAACATCATCAATAAGGAGAATTTGCTAAAGATACGTGGTTATGTAAGGGAGTCGATTAAAGAGATTAACAAGATAGGCAAAAATAAAGATAATCTTCTAGATATGCTGAATTCATGTGGGTTTGGTGAGAGACCATGGATAAAATGAGTAATGTGAATTATTTGAACTCCAGCCCACGAATGGAACAGTGGGATTGATAAAAGCTACTTCGTCCACGACTCTCGCCAACTTCGTTGGCTCGGTGCTATCGCACTCACTTAACAAAGTATATCTGGTTCGGGCTACGCCCTTACCCAAATCCCCTATTTGGTCGGAACTTCCGACAGACTTAAAACATTATATGAAATTGCTTGCCTGAGAAGTGGTATCAGAAGGTGGCAATAAGGAGAATATACTCTCTGTCGGTATTTTCACATTCTGCATTGTCGCACCGCCTCCTCCTTCAGCTTCGCAGCTCGTTTTGCTCCAACGCCCGGAACCTTTTCCAACCGTGCCAGATTGGCTTCGGCCACTGCTCGCGGGTTCTTAAACCCAGCTGCGTACAAACCGCGTGCGATCACCCGACCAACACCCTTTATGGTTATCAGGCTAAGCAATTCAGGTCTCACACCGTGCTTTATCCGATCGTGTAACGCACGTAGCCGCGCGTACATATGCTCGTCCTGAAGAAACTCCGCGATCCTCGAGCCGGCATAGGCCATCCAACCCTGATTGTAAATATTATTGTGAATCTCGCCGGGATACGTGCCAAACTTATCCTTCATCTCGAAGTACGTAAGTTCATCTATCCACGCTTGTGTGACGATCGCGCTGCCTAGCGCATGTGCACCGCTGTAAACCCACTCGATATTGTCACTCAGAACCGTTGCTATCTCCATCGCATCTTTCACATTAAGCGAAATAACTTCCTCACATTTACATAAGAGCAGCAAGAGGTCAAAATCCGATATGGTTACTCGCCCTTCTTTCTCCATCTCGCTCAAAACCCGTATTCCATCTCTCAGTTCCAGTGCCGAGTTCGTGGATAAATATAGTCGCGAAGCAAGCGTTCCGAACGGTGTAGCCTGTATTGTATCCCCGTCCAGCGTTATAAAGCCCTTTTTTGCCAGGTCGTCCAGTATCGCCTCCAGCTCCTCTTCCACAAAGTCCCGCTCAATAGTATTTTGGTACGCATAAAATGTGCTGTTAAGAAAATCGTGGATCTGGTCTATGCGATGTGCACCACCGACAATAGTAGCAAGAATCTGCTCTGTCATAGTTTCTGTAGAAAACCGCGATTCTATACGCTCTAAATCGCCCTGGATATAAATGCTCTGTATCTCTTCAAACGCATCCTCGTTCCTCGCCACTATTATTCCCGTACCATAATCATCGTGCTCAGGCCGACCTGCGCGACCAAAGACCTGCTTTATCCAGAATAACGGCATCGGCTCAATTCCTCTGCCAAATGTGAAGAACTTATAATTCCTGATTAAGACCATTTTTGCAGGTAAAGAGACTCCCATTGCCAGCGTCGGTGTGCAGCAGATAACCTTCAATATCTTGTTCCGGAAGCTGTCTTCTATCGCCCTTCTCTGTTCCGGGTGCAGCCACGAGTTGTGATACGCAACCCCACATCGAACTATCTCCGCAAGATCGTCCACACCAACGTCCACTTTCTCTGCGAGCACATTCAACCCTTCACTCGCCATTTGCAACCGAGCTGCGATTTTGCGCGCAAATGCTGCCGCACCTCGTTTCGTATTCACAAAAACAAGAACTTGCGACCCCTGCTTTATCTCCGCTATCACGCGCTCTATTATTTCCGGATCGCCCTTTGCCAGAAATACCTCCTCTTTTAAAGGTACGGGTCGCCATTCTGACTTTATTACACATGCATGCAGCCAATCTCCAAACTCCTCAACGTTCGATATAGTTGCTGATAACGCGATGATCCGTGCCGAAGGGTTGAAGCTCATGAACCGTGCCATTGCACCTTCTAACCGCGGACCTCTCTTCTCCTCGCCTATCACATGCACCTCATCCACAACCACAACTGAAATCTTTTTTAACCAAGCGGGCTTTAACCGCGTGAGCGAATCCAGTTTTTCCAACGTGAGAATTATGATCTCGTCTCTCTCCAGATATCGTGAAGAGCTTTCATAATCGCCGGTTGATATCCCCACGTTCGCAACAGCGCCATATTTCTCCTTAAAATTCTGATATTTCTCGTACGCTAATGCATTCAGGGGCACGACATAAAGGCATTTCCCCGACGCGGTTAAAATTGATTTTAACATTGTCAACTCTGCTAACAGCGTTTTCCCACTCGCCGTGGGAGTGGCGATAATGAAATTTTTGTTCGTATCGAGCAAGCCTGCCTTTATCGCCTCTTCCTGCGGAGGATATAACTCTAACTCTTTTACTGCACTATTACAGAAAATAGCGTCCATTTCTCTCTCTAATCTCAAGTCAGATATCTTCATTTCCTCTCCAATACCAACTAACTCATCCTTTTCTATCTCGTGCGCTTAGCCTGATGTTCCTGAGCGATAAACTATATATTACTCTAAACATTTCTTTTCATAGAGATAAGGTTTCTCGTAAAAAGAACAACGAAAGATGGCAAGGAAGCAGAAGAGAAAGAAGGGAAAAAAGACGAAATCCGCAGGCAGGTTCGGCGCGAGATACGGGAGAAGAATAAGAAAAGCCATTACTGCAATAGAAGAGCGGACGCGAGCAGCGCATACGTGCCCAAGATGTGAACGCGAGTCGGTGAAGAGAATAGGTACGGGGATATGGAAATGCGCAAAATGTGGCTACACGTTCACCGGTGGAACCTATGTCCCTAACACACCGTTGGGAATAACCGCGCAGAGGACAATTAATAGGATTATAGAACGCGGTGTTGAAGTAGGTATGGGAAGCGAGAAAGAGACGGAAGCGGAAGGTATAGTAGAAGTAGGAGGCGAATAAGCACGTATGGGGTACTATTGCTTGCGGTGCAAAAGGCCGGTGGAAATACACGAATACGGATACCAGGGAGTTCGATGCCCCTACTGCGGATACAGAGCGTTGGAAAAGGAGAGACCAACCGTAGTGGTGAAGAAATTAAAAGCTATTTGAATACAAACATTTCTGGGTTAGCCCCGTTTAAAAGCGTTGTGGTTAAACTTTTCTAAGACTCGTTTGGAATGATGATCAGAGCAGAATTTGAGTTCACAGATGAGGAAGAAATAGTAAAAACGATATACGAATCTATAAAAGTGGAAAGAGAGGAAGGAATAGCTAAAAAACGATCCTTTGTTGACCTTGCCCTTAACGGGGACACATTAAGTGTTTATATGCGTGGTGACGATATAATAAGACTGAGAGCAGTGGCGAATACATGGCTTCGATCGTTAAAAATAGCGGATGAAATGGTGCATGTGGTGAAAGGATGCGGCACGCAGGGTTTATGAGTGGGATACCGGCATTGGTGTTTATACTGCTGAGTATACTCATTCTTTTGGGCATAGTATGGCTGATAATCAGACTATTGCCGTATATCATCATAACATTGGGACTTTTGATTTTGGTTCTGGTTTTAGTTCATTTCCTATGGCGGGTGTTTCGCTGAGTATTTTTGAGAGTGGGAGTCGTTCCATTTTCAAAAGCAAATTATTTCTTTTATTGGATACTCCTATCTTCTAATGAAAAAGAAACGGTTTTATGAAAGAATCAATGAGCAGTGTGGACGTAGCAGCTATCGTCACCGAGCTACAGGAGCTTGTAGGTGCAAGACTCGTAAAAGCATATCAACCGGGTAAAGATGAAATAAGGCTGAAACTGCATCAAAAAGAGATAGGCTCGCTTGATTTGATCATCGAAGCAGGACGAAGAATTCATCTCACCAAATATAAGAGACCGTCACCTCGAATGCCCTCTAACTTCTCCATGTACATCAGAAAACATCTCAGCGGCGGTCGGATTGCGCAAATCCGGCAGCTTGAGTTTGACCGGATAGTGGAGCTAGCGGTAGAACGGTGGGATAAAAAAATCAGCCTGATTGCGGAATTACTGCCGCGTGGAAATTTAGTGCTCATTGATGAAAATGGAGACATCATGCTGCCCTTGAGAAGAAAGAGCTTTGCGACACGTGAGTTAAAAGTACGGAAGAAATATGAGCGCCCCCCATCACGAGAAAATCCGTTGGTAATAAGCGAGATAGAATTACAGAATCTCTGCACATCCGCTGCTCAGGATAAAGATGTGGTACGAGTTCTTGCGTCAGAATTGAGCTTAGGCGGGTTATATGCGGAAGAAACATGTGAAATAGCCGGGGTTGATAAGAATAAGCAGGCTAAAGAACTCACAGAAACAGAAATAAAAGCCCTTCATGAAGCATTACGAACTCTTTTCGAGCCGATCCTCACACAGGACAAGTCCATGTTGAAACCGCACATCGTCCTCGAAGCGCAAGAGAAGCTGGATGTGCTTCCGTTTGAGTTAGATGCATACAAAGCCAAAGAAAAAGGGTTTTTTGCCTCGTTTAACGAGGCAGCAGACGAGTTCTTCACCATGCAAATAGCAGAAGCGGTGGAAGAGCAGGCAAAGGTCGAACACGAGAAGGGGGTCAGCAAGTACGAACGAGTTCTGAACGAGCAGCTCGAGGCACATCGCAAATTCGAACAAAAAGAGGCGGAATGGATAGAAAAAGGCGAGTTAATCTACGCACGGTATGTCGATATAGAAGCAATACTGAAGGAAATGCCCAAGAAACGAAAATTGGTTACGGTGACACTGCCCAACTCTGAGCTCTCGCTTGAGATTGACACCACGGCTTCGTTACATAAGAATGCGAGTGCGTATTATGAGCGTGCAAAAACGTTCAGGAAGAAACGAGAAGGCGTGGAGCATGCGATAGAAGAGACGAAGGCGCGTATAGAGGCTGAGAAGGCGAAAGAATTGGAAATAAAGGAAGAACTCATCCCGGAGAAGAAGGAAGAAGTTATACGAGTAAAAGAGGAATGGTATGAGAAGTTCAGATGGTTCGAGACCTCAGATGGCTTTCTCGTTATCGGCGGTAAAGACGCAACGACCAATGAGATACTGGTGAAGAAGTACATGGATTCCAACGATCTGTTTTGCCATACGCAGGCCGAGGGCGCGCCCGTGGTGATTGCGAAAACTGGAGGTAAAGAGATCTCCGACGATGGATTGAAGGAAATAGCGCAATTCGCAACGTCGTA
>JGI24025J20009_10002385_pt1 | contig 13524 bp, 12 predicted proteins | sample Cruoilmetagenom3_FD_20009 | JGI IMG/M metagenome (IMG submission 20009)
TGCTACCGGAGCAGCGAGGGCGAGGGAAAAGGCCAGCGTGGTGCTGGAAATTGTGGTGCTGAATGCACGGCGGATGGTCATCGAAAAGTCCCCTAAGTTTCAGGTTCTTGTCAGAAATATGGTGCGCAGAGCTGCTGCGCTTGTTGCTCGGTTCATCCATATGCATTGCCGATGAAGTTGGCGCAACAGAACATGGGCGAAAGTCCATGGCTTGTGAGAATCCGCACCTTCACTGTGGCGACCATTTGGCGTATGATGTTGTTTATGAGGAGCAAAAGCAGCATTCGGGACAAGGCCGCGAGGAAGGCGTCGTTATTGGCCGCAGCATTGTTGACTGGCGCGATGCCGGTGGCCGTCAATGCCTGCACCTACTACGCCGGAGAGGAAATATTCTTCGAAAACGGCGACCCGTTTGAGAATGACTTAGACGAAGTCGAGCGCTCGCGGCGCATGGCGCACTATGAGGAATGGTTGGCGCGCATACCGGATCGCCAGCGAGAATTCTGGGCCGATAATGCGGCGGAGTGGCGGGAACTGGAACTCTTCCGGCAGACGCAACTCTTGGTTGATGCCTTGATGCCAGCGATTGTCCGCGTGTGGCGAGGTGGGCCTTGCCACATTGGAGGCCCTTCCCCGGTGCGCGATGACCAGCTGTATTCCCAGTTGGCAGAGCAAATTGCCAATGCGCCGCATATCGCGCGGCCGCCGCTACCAGAACCTATTTCCGGTGAAGGCCAATTAAGAATCATTGTTATAGGACAGCGGGCTCAGCGCCCGAACCGCTTTCCCTCCCAATATGCAACGATTGCGCCGCGCTGCAACGCCGAAGTGCGCGATTTTGTGGCTGCATACTTGCACGAACATCTTGACGAGGAACTGATTGGCGACGCCCTTAGTACCGTCACGCGACACGGTTATGGGCAGGATATTGCTTTCAGATACCGGAGCTTGCCGCTTTTACGGTTTGAACGTGAGGGCTCGCACAGGCTGGCCCTCAGTCATTATAATTCCCCCCAAATTTCTATCACGAGCTCACACTATCGGGGGCTGAGCGAAGTCAACGACCAGATTGAAGAGGAAGAGTGGGCAGCGATATCGGCTTATCTCACACGCGATGATGGCGCGACATCTGTTATCGCCGGAATGGAAAATGCGCTGCAAGAGCGACATGATCCAGACGCGCCATACCGCGGCTATTGCCCCAATACAGTCGGCGAAATGCGTGCGCTTGTCGAACGCACACTTGAAGAGCGGCGCAAGCAATCAGGGCCATGGCTAGACGAACTGCTTGGCAGCTGAAGTCTACTTTTTCGGCTTGGTCGGCGATGGACGCAGGCGTGAGCGGTGCGCACTCATATCGAGCACTTCGCCGGGTGTGCCATCGTCTTCTTGCTGGAGCAGGCCCATCCGCCGGGCGACTTCCTGATAGGCCTCTTCCTCGCCCCCAAGGTCACGGCGGAACCGGTCCTTGTCGAGCTTTTCGCCGGTATTGAAGTCCCACAGCCGGCAATTGTCCGGGCTGATTTCATCGGCCAGAATTACGCGGCTGAAGTCACCATCGAAAATGCGCCCGAATTCCAATTTGAAATCGACCAGCTTGATGTCGATCGCGGCGAACATGCCGCACATGAAATCGTTAATGCGGATGGCCATCGCAGCCATATCCTGCATTTCTTCATGGCTGGCCCAATTGAAGCACGCGATATGTTCTTCAGCGACCAGCGGATCGCCCAGCTCATCGGATTTCAGGTAATATTCGATCAGCGTGTGGGGCAGCATTTCGCCTTCCTCGATCCCGAGGCGCTTGGCGATGGAGCCTGCTGCGATATTGCGCACGACCACTTCCAGCGGAATGATCTCCACCTGCCGCACCAATTGTTCGCGCATGTTCAGGCGGCGAATGAAATGCGTGGGAATGCCGATATGGGCGAGGCGCGTGAACACATGCTCGCTGATGCGNTTGTTGATCACGCCCTTGCCATTGATCGTGCCGCGCTTTTCCGCGTTGAAGGCGGTCGCATCATCCTTGAAATACTGGATGATCGTGCCCGGTTCGGGGCCTTCATACAGGATCTTGGCCTTGCCTTCGTAGATTTGGCGACGGCGGGACATGGGCATGGGCCTTTCAAACGGGCGCGTGAAGCGTCAGAAAATACTGCGCCCCGGCTGATGTGAGGCAATGCTCTCACACGGACCGGGGCGATTGGCCCAGCCTATACACCAGCGTTCGGGCGAGGGCAATTGTGTGGCGCGTCAGTCAATCGTTGCTTCAATCACATTGTACCAGGTTTCGCCATCCCACTGCTTGCGATGGATAGCGGTCACCTGCTTGTCCAGCGCATCGAACTGCTTCGCGATACGATTTCCAGCCTGATGCCCCGTGGCTTCTGAATAGAGCATCAGATATCCTTGGGCCGCGGTGGAGGCGAGTTCAAAGGTCGCGGGCACCACGCTGGTGACGCTGCGCAAGATAGCGGCACTGCCCAGCAAGACGCTGCGGCTGTATTTTTCGCTATCGGCCATGTCGGATTTCAGCACCGTTTCCATCCGGCCCATATCCTTGCCGATTTCGATCAAGGCGCCAGCCAGGGCGAGTTTGGCGCTGTGTTTGTCGACGAAGTCCGTCACCGGTTTGGTCACCTGAAAGATGGTACGCATCTTCTTGTTGATCACCATCCCGCGCAGATTGCCCGAGCGATTCCTGACCGGTTCGTAAGCAGCCCAGTTGAATTGGCGAAAAGCGCGCCGCGCCGCTGCGTCTCCTGCGTATTTCGTCGCATCGGTGATTTTGCCAAAGCCGCCCAATGCAGCATCAGCCTTTTCTGCCAATTCGACGATTATCAGATCTTCACCCTTGGGTGCCGGCGGCTGCGCCACGCACATGTTCGGTCTGCTTGCCATTGGTCTGTGTTTCCCCCAAAAACTTGGCCACACCGAATGTAATACTATTGATCGCGATTGAGCAAGAAAAACGGGGCGCACCAGCATTCCGATACGCCCCGCCTTTTCGTCTAGGCCCCGTCTTTTCGTCAAATTGGGCTGCTCGATTTACTCGGCGTCGTCATCCATGACTTCGCCAACAACGAGGCCTTGGCCAACAAGGCCTTCACGCACGTCTTCTTCGACCACGCCGCCGCCGGTGCGGCTTTGCATCAGAGGTGAACTGAACACACTAATTATGCCTTCAATTAGTGAACTTCATTACGCAATTGACAGCAAGATTGCCTGAGCTACGATCACAACACAAACGGGGGCTAACATACGAAAATTTTTCACTTTAATTGGATTGGCTGTCTTTTTTCTGGTCACTATGCCAGCGGTCGCATCGGCGCAGGAGCGCGGAGCGGTCCGACACGATTTCGATGCCACACAACTTCAGGGTGATGTGACGATACTAGTTTTTCGTCCACGCATTCGGGTGGGCGAACAATCAACTGGTGGCATGTTCGAACCTCGCGCCGATTGGACAGAATTGGCCCGCGACAATTTGGAAAATGCGATCGAAGGATATCAGGCGCAGTATGGCAGTTCTCTTGTTGATGCGCCCGAGGCGTTCGGCGAAGATGCGCTTTTGGTGAACGAGTATATTGCGTTGTTCAGTGCCGTTGCAGAATCCATCCACACCTATCAATTCTTCGTAGGAAACCGGCTGGAGACCAAGAAGGCTGACAATCGACAAGACATTTTCGACTGGTCGCTAGGTCCAGGTGTAGGTGATTTGCCTAGCGCGCAGGACGCCGACTACGCCCTCTTCATCAATACTGAAGATCACTACGGTTCAACCGGCCGCAAGGTTTTGCAAATATTCGGCGCTTTGGGTGGTGTTGGCGTGAGTTCTGGTCGGCATGTCGGATTTGCCGCATTGGTCGATTTGCGCACTGGAAACATCCTTTGGGTCAATGCTGACATGCAGATGGGTGGTGATGTGAGAGAGGGTGACGGAGCCGAACGCCGCGTCGAGCAGTTATTCGAAGACTTCCCCTTGATCCCGAATGCGGAAGAAGGTTCGGAATGATAGCGCTACGCGCGTTCATCGCGGCATTTTGTGTTTTCAGTTCGATTACGGCTTCGGCGCAAGCGCAAGACGATGAGTTCAAAGTCCCGACATACGAGGGGGTCTATCAGCCGCAGGATCGCGATGAACGCGGCCTATGGGCAATGGCTGATGAAGACGAACGCATTTTGCGCGATAGTGACAGGGTGATCCGCGATCCGGTGCTGAATGACTACGTCCGCTCTCTGTTTTGCCGGACTGTGGGTCAGGACCGATGTCAGAATGTCCGCATCTACATAGTTCGAGCGCCAGCTTTCAATGCTTCTATGATGCCAAATGGGGCTATGCGGGTATATTCTGGATTACTGCTGCGGATGCGTAGCGAAGCCGAGCTTGCATCTGTCCTAGGGCATGAATTTGCGCATTTCGAACTGCGTCATTCGCTCAACAGCTACCGACGTAGCCGGACCGGCACCGATATCGCGGCTTGGGCAATGGTGATTGGCGCGGCGGCGGTCAATTATGGCACTGGGTACAACCATAGCCGCGACACGCAGCTTGCTGTTTACGGTGGCATCTACAATTTTCGCCGCAATCAAGAACGATCTGCCGATATTTTGGGCTTTAGCTACCTCGCCGAATCCGGTTTCGAAGTGTCAGCGGCTGCCGATGTCTGGCGTGGCGTAATGAACGAATCCGATCATACCGCGACTGACCGGGGGCGGCGGTCCGGTCGATATGAGGCGGTCGCATTCTTCGCTAGTCATCCGACCAATCTGGAGAGGGCCGATACCTTGGCAGCTCTCGCCAACCGCGTGCCAAGCGGCGATTATCGAGGCAGCGCTTCATATCGTTCGGCTATGGAAGACTGGATACCGCAGTTTCTGGATGATGAGCTGGCGCTCAATGATTTCGGCGGTACGGATTATCTCATAAGTCGACTGGCTAACGACGGGTATACTGGGGACCTGCTGTTTGCTCGAGGCGAGCTCTATCGCGGTCGAGGCCACCCTCGGGACCTTGTGAATGCCGCGGAATTCTATCGCGATGCACTGGAACTGGCGCCAGATCGCGTTGAGTCATGGCGTGGATTGGGTCTAGCGTTGATGCGCAACAACGAAGTTGCGCAAGGCACAGATGCGCTGCGTACATATCTGGAATTGATGCCAGAGGCGCACGACGCGGCGATGCTGCGCATGATGATAGGGGATTGAAAATGCGTAAAATTGGCCTGCTACTTGCGTTGGTATTGTTTTGTTTGCCAGTGGGCGCATCAGCGCACCGCTTAATTGATGCAAATGAAGCCGTATCGGTCGCCCGATCAGATTTAACGATCGTACCCACGATTGAATGGAATCGCATCAGTCAGCGCCCCGGTCGCAACGCCGAACGTTGGACGCTGGATGGCGAGTTGCTGAATGATGTCCTGTTCTTCGCCGAAGTGGAGAATGGCGATACGCTGTTTCGAGAGGTCAATCGGCGGGAAACGCCAATGCCAGAATTCTCCAACTCAATGCTTTTGGTGGATTTGCCCGACTATTTGGAGAGTTCGCTCCGTATCGCAAAAGGGGTTGCCACATTCGAGGTGACGTCTGTTGAACCGGTCACGTTCTTGGGCCAGAATTCTGTGCGATTTGAGTTCTCCACGCTCGGAGCTGATGATTTGAACCGTCGAGGAATTGCTGTTGCAACGATCATTGAGGGCGAGCTTTTCATGATGCTCTATGAAGCACCTTCGATCTATTATTTTGATCGAAATCGGGGCGATTTTGAGCAGCTGGTTGCGAGTGCGCATTTCGATTGAGGCCGCTCCCCCCGAAGTCATCTGAAACTTATACGGCCGCCACATCCTGCGGACACTTAGAGCGATGAAAATGCGCGCTCCANCATTCGCGGTGCAAGTTTTGGCNGTCAAAGCGCTCGTGCGCAGGGAAACCGGCATCGCTTGCGCGGNCAGCATGGAGCGGCCGGCAGATTTGTGCCTGTTTGCGAGAAGTTAAGCCGATCAGTAAGCGAGCANNATTGCTGACCGGCGACCGCGCATTTCCTTAACCATATCGCAAATGCCCTCGACCGTGCTGAAACCTGAATTCACAGCAATACCGNGAGCTTCAACAAGCCATGATTATGGAACGGATTTCCCGTATTGGGTTGATCAGCAACGGCAAGACCGTGCTGATTGCAGTCGCTGCAANCAATATCTGTCCAAGATGATCGTCGCCTTCGAAAGCGTGAAGCACATCGATCAGTACCGTGCGCCGCGAACCATCGCGTATTCAGCGATTTCTTCTTCATTCTGCTGCCGCTGCTCTACGGCCCGTATTTCGCCTATCTCGCAGTCGAATATGAAGCCCCAAGCATGACCTATGTCATGCCCGCGCTTTTCGCAGTCATTCTGGCCGGGCTCGAGAATATCCAGACCCATCTGGAAGGATCCCGTCGATCAGATCGGCCCCGAAGATGCGCGCGCGCTGCATGCCAAGCTGGAAAGTTGCGCTGCCGCCTGACTTTTTGGACAAAAAATGGTGCCCGAGGGCGGAGTCGAACCACCGACACGACGATTTTCAATCGTCTGCTCTACCACTGAGCTACTCAGGCATTTCACCGGCATGTGGACATCATCGAAGTGTCCAAAGCGCGAATGAGAGCGGGCCTATGGCGAAGCGCGGCGCGCTTGGCAAGAGGGGAGTTATTCTTCGCGCACGATATCTTCTGGCTGGGCGGGCGGTCCAGGTACGGAATAGCCGTCACCAAACCATTGTGCGAGATCGCGATCGCGGCACCGGCTGGAGCAAAAGGGCGTGAACTGCGCATTGCGCGGTTTCTTGCAGATGGGGCAGGGTCTGTGGCTCATCGGCTCACTAGCTGGGCGTGCGGGCCGCGTGATGCAAGATTGTCGTCGTAAACTATCCGAATATCTTTGCCGGTTCGCCGACGCAGTTCCTGCAGTAAACGTTCCTCGGGCTCTAACCAGACTTCGAAGAGCGCTGAATCACCGCGCAACTCAATAGCTCCTGATCCCTCAAGGTGCTCTGCTTGACGAAACAACTGGTAAATCTGCGAACGTGACTGACGGAAATTGACCATGTGCAATAGTGATTGTCGCTCAAGGCGAGCCACGATTTGCACGAAGCCGAACCCGTTCATCGCCGTGCGTTCGTGCGGCCAGTCGGCAAGGGAAGCACTCAGAGCATCGTCAACTGCGCGGCGCTGACCTTTGGTCTGCACCGTTGGAAAATCTATGCCGATCGAACCGCCAAGGCAAAACCGTTTCAGCGACGTTGCAATAGCTGGGACTGCGGTGAGCGCTCCGTTTGCGGGGTCAAGATTCGTATCGACATCAATCAAAGTCATGGCCGGCGTAAGGCTGAAATGCAGCTCACCGCCTTCATAGGAAACGCGGCGATCAATGGCATCGCTCAAAAGCTCATCCCAATCGCAATCGGGAAATTTCCGCACAATTCGGACGCTTTTCCCGGCGTTGTTCAGGGTGTCAGCGAGCGTTTGTCCAGCGTTCAATGGCTTGTCAGTCGGGCGCGCTTGCGCGGGCTTGCTGCGGCGTTCTTCGTTTATGGCGGCCCGTGTGACTTCTAGCCGAATCGCCGCGCCTTCCGACGCATCTGCGGGCAGTCGATCAACAAGTGCGTGCTGCATATTGGCGAAACGCGCAAAGCCGCGTGATGAGCCCGCAGTCCTCTGTAACAACTTGGCTTCTTCAACCTGGCCTGATCGCAAGTCGTCGTGCCAATCAAGAATTGCATGCGTTATTATACCGTGGTCCAGCTGGATCGCACGATCTTCGCCGATGCCTTCCTCGACGAGCCACTCAGCCAAGGCTGAATCCCGCAGCTTTCAGCAAGGTTCGCGTTTCATACAGCGGCAGACCGACGACGCCGGAATGGCTGCCCTGTATCCACGGGATAAGCGCTTCGGCCATGCCTTGAATGGCGTAGCCGCCTGCCTTGCCGTGCCATTCGCCGCTGGCGATATAGGCGTCGATCTCTTCGGGAGAGAGGCGCTTGAACTTCAGTTGGGTCTCGCTCAGCCGCTCTCTGACTGAACCATCGGGCGCGGCCAGTGCAATGGCGCTCAGCACGCGGTGGCGGCGGCCTGAGAGCAATTCGAGGCACCGCCGCGCGGTCGCTTCGTCTTCTGCCTTGGGGAGAATGCGGCGTCCGCAGGCTACGACTGTATCGCCAGCCAGAACGTGCGAGGTGCCAGCATCAACCGCCAGCGCCTTCTCGCGCGCCATACGTTCGGCATAGACGCGCGGAAGTTCCGCCTTGTGCGGCGTCTCGTCGATATCGGCGGGAGCGATGGCGTCGGGCGTCATCCCCAGCCGCGCGAGCAATTCGCGCCGCCTCGGGCTGGCCGATGCTAAGATGAGCGTGGGGGCGGGCGTGGTCATGCCCTGAGCAATTAGCCCGTGTAGCCCGGAGGACCAGCGCGGCCCGGCATAAAGCGATAGGTGATGCGCGCCTTGGTCAAATCATATGGCGTCAATTCGCACAGCACTTCATCGCCCACCAACACGCGGATGCGGTTCTTGCGCATACGTCCGGCGGTGTGGCCGAGGACTTCGTGACCGTTTTCGAGCTCGACCCGGAACATCGCGTTGGGCAGCAGCTCCACTACCTTGCCGCGCATTTCGAGGAGTTCTTCTTTAGCCATTCAGTTTCTCAAGTCCTTTGTTGTGAGCGAAAAATCGCGTCGAGCGCGCATAGCGGCCCCTCCCGAAAAAGGGAAGTGTCGCTTGATACGCAAATTGCGGCGGGAATGATTGTGACCCAAATGTCGCAGTATTTTGCGACAAATTGATACTTTGGGCCATCTTGTGGTCTCAGGCATTGCACCGCATACCCCACCATTAAGTGGGATCCTGACGAAAATTTTCAAGGACTTGTAGTGCGCGCACACACCTCCTCAAGCCTGGCGGCAATTGCGGCCATGCTCGCATGTCAGTCGATTGCGGCCTCCGCGAGCGCGCAAGACGCGCAGCCGACAGCACAGGACTCCAGTCAGGAACCACCGACAGGACCGGACCCGGCGCAGTCAGAAGACGATATCAACGAGATCATCGTCTTTGGAGCGCGCCTGCGCGGCACGATTGACGCACCACAGCCGCCTATTCTGGAGCTCGATCAGGAAGATATCGCCGCTTATGGCGCGGGCTCGATTGCCGAATTGATCGAAGCGCTCGGCCCGCAGGTTACCAGCGGGCGTGGGCGCGGCGGCAGTGGTTTCCCAGTCATTCTGGTCAATGGCGTGCGCATTTCATCTTTCCGTGAATTGCGTAGTTACCCGCCCGAAGCGATTGAGCGGACCGAGGTCTTCAGTGAAGAAGTGGCGCAGCGTTTCGGCTATTCCCCCGATCAGCGCGTGGTCAACATCATCCTGAAGGACAATTATTCCAGCCTGAGGATCGAAGTCGAATATGGCCAGCCTTTCGACGGCGGCTTCTCGCAGCAGGAAGTGCAGGGCACCTATCTACGCATCGACGGGCCCAGCCGCCTCAACGTCAATCTGGAATGGGACAATTCCAGCCTGCTGACCGAAGGCGAGCGCGGGGTCATCCAGGCGGATGGCAATATTCCCGATGTCGCAAGCGACCCTGATCCGGCCGATTTCCGCAGCCTTGTGGGCGATAGCTCGAGCTGGGAAGCGACGGTCAATTGGACCACGACCCTTGGCGAAAGCGGCAATTCGGTCAGTCTGAATGGCACTTACGAACGCGATGATAGTCTGCGCCTGCAAGGTCTCGATACAGTCGCGCTCACCGATCCGGGCGGAGCAACCGCGCTGCGCAGTTTCAATGCGATTGATCCTCTGGGCGTCGACCGGGGCAGCAATAGCTATTCCGCCGCCGCGACGCTGAATGCGGGTGTGGGCGACTGGCAGATTACAGGCACGGTCGATGCGACGATCAGCGACTCGGTCAGCCGCACCCAATTGCGCCTCGATACGACCGATCTGGTCGCGGCAGCAGCAGCAGGGACGCTCGCGCTCGATGCTGATCTTGGCGATTTTGCCGATGCGGGTTTCGATGAGGCGGTCACCGATACCTACACTGTGAATGCACTACTGACCGCGCGTGGAAATCCGGTCTATCTGCCCGGCGGCGAGATGTCCGTCACCGCGGTCGCAGGGTACCGTGCCAATGGTATCGAAAGCACTGACACGCGCACTATCGGACAGATCACCGATCTTGACCGGACTCGCTGGCAGGGCGGATTGAATATCGGCATTCCGATCACCAGCCGTGCCGAGGATTTCGGCGGTGCGCTGGGCGATATCTCGCTCAACTTCAACGCCGCTGTCTTCGAGCAATCCGATTTCGGAACGCTGTTCGACTGGTCGGCTGGAGTAAACTGGGGCATTCTTGAAGGGCTAACGCTGAGCGCGACCTATATCGAGCGCGACAGCTCACCATCGCTCAGCCAGCTGGGCAATGCGCAGATCGCTACGCCAAATGTGCCGGTGTTCGACATCGCGAACAATGAAACCGTGCTCGCGACCGTCATCACCGGCGGCAATCCGCTGCTCCCGGCACAAAGCCAGAGCGACTGGAAATTCGGGATCAACTGGGAATTGCCCTTCATCGACAACGGGCGGTTGCAGATCGAGTATTTCGACAACAGCTCTGCAGATGTCACTTCGGGCTTCCCCGTCCTGACTCCGGCTATCGAGGCGGCTTTCCCAGGGCGTGTAACGCGCGATCCGACTGGAACGCTGACTGTTCTGGACGAACGCTTCGTCACTTTCGCTGAGCAGGATGTCGAGCGTATTCAGTTCGGCATCAATATGTCGGGCCGTTTTGGCGGGGGCGACGAGGCGCGCGGCGGTGGACGCGGCGGACCTGGCAGTGGCGAACCTCCCGCAAGCGCTGGGCGACCGGCTGGCGGCGGTGGGGAAGGCGCGCGGCGCGGTCCACCCAGCCCGGAACGCATGGCGCAAATGCGGGCGCAATTCTGTCAGGCTGAACCCGATGTCGTGATTGCTCGGTTCAATGCGGTATTGGAAGCGGCAGAGAATGGCGAACAGCCTCCCGTTGGCCCAGATGGTGAGCCGCTGACAATTCCGCCGCGTATGCTTCAGCGACTAACCGGTGAAGATGGCCGGATCGATCCCGAACGTTTCACCATGCTGAGTGAGAGAATTTGCAGCGCCGAAGGCGGCGCGCGTCAGGGTGATGGACCCTCTGGTGGACCGCAGACTGACGGACGACGGGTGCGCGGCGGAAACCGTGGTGGCGGCGGTGGCCGAGGGCGAGGTGGACGCGGTTTCGGGCGTTTTGGTGGCGGCGGTGATGGTCCGCCGGTGGGTCGCTGGTTCACCAATCTGACCTACACGCTGGAACTGGAAAACACCGTCCTTATCGCTCCCGGCATACCGCAACTCGACCTGCTTGAAGGGGACGCCCTGTCCGGTGGCGGCCAGCCGCGCCATTCCGTCCGCTGGCGCGGCGGCGCTTTCTACGATGGCTATGGCGTGTTCCTGTTCGCCAGTTACACTGGCGCATCGCGCATAAACGGATCTGGCCTAGCCGGGAGCAGCGATCTGTTCTTTGACGATTACGCGACGGTCAACATCCGCACATTTGTCGATCTGGGACAGCGCGACAAGCTGGTGGCTGCAATACCCTTCCTCGAAGGATCGCGGATCGGTTTTGATATCGATAACATCTTCGATGCGCGCCAACGAGTGACCGACAGTGACGGCAATACGCCGCTTGCCTATCAGCCTTTCCTGATCGACCCGCGTGGTCGCAGTTTCGAGATCGAATTTCGCAAGATGTTCTAATTCTTGCCGGGCGACTTAGCTGCCGGATTCGGCAATTCTGATATGGTTGCGACCGTTTTCTTTCGCCTGATAAAGGGCCTCGTCTGCAGCAGTCAGCGCCTCGCGAGTGGTCTTGTAAGCCAACACATCGGCAACGCCGCCGGAAAACGTGACTTGACCGAACGGCTTCTCAGTACGGCGGTTGACCAAATTACGGGCTGCCAATTGCTGCCGCGCTGTATCAAGTTTCTCGAGCGCATCTTCCACTGCTGTATTGCGGAACAGCAGGGCGAACTCCTCCCCGCCGTGGCGCGCGACGTGACACGCATCCCCTGAGGCGGCATTTAGTGTTTCGGCGACAACGCAGATCACCCGGTCTCCGGCGTCATGTCCATGCGTGTCATTGACCGCTTTGAAATGGTCGATGTCGCAGAAGCCCACGGTTAGGCTCCCATTCTGCGCTTTCGCCTCTGCCAATTCGCGTTCCAGCGTCTTCTCAAACGAACGGCGGTTGGGCAGGCCTGTCAGGTAATCGCGATCAGCATCTGTGCGTGCCCGTTCAAGGTTGCGCTGGAGGTGCTGCGCCTGCTTCTCACGCTTTTTCAATTCGGTCTCAGCCTTGCGCGATCGTTCGAGCATGGCCCGCGCATAAACCGCCAACTCGCTGATCAGTTCGCCCGCGTCGGGTACGGTTTCGAGCTGGTCGACATGTCCTTCCAGCGCATCGCCATATTGCCGCGTGACCCAGTGCGCGGTCTTGGTGTTGCGCGAGAACTCCGAGATACTGTGTTCAAGTTTTTCGGCAAGTTCATCGAGTGAGGGATCTTCGGCCTCGACGTTTTGGGCCAATTGGCAGTCGAGCCATGCCTGATCGACTGGGAGGCTCTCTTCCATTCGGCTTGCGACACGCCTGCCCAGGCTGGGGTTGAGCCCGGCAAAGATACCATGTGCGGCCGCGAGATTGTCGCGCGTGACTTCCAGCTCATTGTCGAGCAAAAATTCCGAAATTCGCTCTAACAGAGCTGTGCGGGTCTGCTGCATCGCACTCAGCATTGGTGTTGGCTTGTGTTGGCCATCTTCTCTCGCCTTGCGGCCAAAGCCGAACCTTTCAAACATGCGCGACTGCGCTTCTCTTGCCAGCATGGTACCCTTCTCTCGGCAAAACCGATCTTGTTGCTTTGCTGGGTATGGCACTAGGCACAGCTGGCTAAATTCTCGTGCGGGGCACCTATGGGACTTTGCGGGGGTTGCGGCTTACAGAGTCTGCGCGGCGGCGTAGGCGCTGGCCCAAGCCCATTGGAAATTGTAACCGCCCAGCCAGCCAGTCACATCCACGGCCTCTCCGATCACAAACAGGCCGGGGACGCGCTTGGCTTCCATCGTTTTGGACGACAGTTCAGCGGTTGAGATGCCGCCAGCAGTGACTTCGGCCTTGGCGAAGCCTTCGCTGCCGTTGGGGTGGAATTGCCAATTGGAAAGACGCTCTTCCGCCTGCCGTAGGGCCTTGTCCGGGACATTGCCGAGGTCACCCTCAATTCCCAGCTGATCCGCCAGCACGTCGGCAAGCCTGCCGGGCAGGGCGTCACGAAGAATGCTGCGCAGTCGCAGTGATGGCGTTTCGCGCTTGGTCTCAAGCAACCAGCCTAACTGGCGATCTGGCATGAAGCGGATCGTCACCGGCTCGCCGTGTTGCCAATAGCTGGAGATTTGCAGGATGGCCGGGCCGGACAGGCCCCGGTGGGTGAACAGCG
>JGI24025J20009_10002389_pt1 | contig 13518 bp, 8 predicted proteins | sample Cruoilmetagenom3_FD_20009 | JGI IMG/M metagenome (IMG submission 20009)
ATAAAAGATAAAATTATAAAAAATAACAAGAAGATAAACTGGGTTCCGGAACACATTAAGTATGGACGTTTTGGCAAGTGGCTGGAAGACGCAAAAGATTGGTCAATCTCACGCTCTCGTTATTGGGGAACCCCTTTGCCAATTTGGGAATGTAGCGGAGCAAAAGGCGATTATATAAATTCTTGTGATAATATTAAAATTTTTGGCTCAGTTGAGGAGTTGGAAAAAATAAGTAATAAAAAAATAAAAGACCTCCACAGACCTTATATTGACGAGGTTACTTTTAAATGTGAAAAATGCGGCGGTTTAATGAAAAGAATTCCAGAAGTTTTAGATTGTTGGTTTGAATCTGGTTCAATGCCTTATGCTCAGGCTCATTATCCATTTGAAAATAAGGAATCATTTGAAAAGAATTTTCCAGCTCAATTTGTAGCTGAAGGAATAGACCAGACAAGGGGGTGGTTTTATACTTTAATGGTTTTATCTACAGCTTTATTTGATAAGCCGGCTTTTCTTAACAATATTGTTAACGGTATCATATTAACTGAAGATGGTCAGAAAATGAGCAAACGTTTGAAAAATTATCCTGAGCCAATGAAGATTGCTGATAAATATGGCGCTGATGCAATGCGTTTTTATCTTTTAACTAGTCCTGCGATTAAGGCAGATGATTTACGTTTTTCTGAAAATGGGGTTAATGAAACATTAAAAAAAGTTTTAATGATTCTTTGGAATGTTTATATGTTTTATAAACTATATACAGAAGAAGAAAATGAGGAGTTAGATATTAATTCCATTGATAATATTTTAGATAAGTGGGTTTTGTCTAAGTTGAATTCTTTAAACAAAGAAATTAGCAATGGAATGAATAAATACGATTTGTTAAAAGCAACAAAGCCTATTGAGAAATTTATCAACGATCTTTCAACATGGTATTTAAGAAGATCTAGGCAGAGGTTTAAAAATAGTAAAGAGAAGAAAGAAGCATCACAAGTTTTGAAATATGTTTTATTTAATTTAAGTAAAATAATAGCCCCATTTACGCCATTTTTTAGCGAACAAATTTATCAAAGTTTAAAAAATAAAAAAGATCCAGAATCAGTGCATCTTTGTGATTATCCTGAGATTGATAAAGAATTAATCGATAAAATTTTGGAAGAAGATATGGAGAAGATTCGAGTAATTGCTTCGTTGGCTCTATCAGAAAGATCTTGCGTGGGTATAAAAGTGAGGCAACCGATCGCTTCGCTCAAAATCAAAAATCAAAAATCAAAAATCAAAAATAATAAAGAACTATTACAATTGATAAAGGATGAAGTGAATGTTAAACAAATTGTTTTTGATGATAAATTAGAAAAGGAAGTTCAAATAGATACTGAAATTACGCCAGAGCTTAGAGAAGAAGGTATAATCCGCGATTGCTTTAGGCAGATTCAGATTATTCGCCAAAAATCCAAATTATTTCCCTCTGATAGAATAATTATTTGTTTTCAAGGCGAAAGCTCAATCATAGAATTATTAAAAAAGAATAAGAAACAAATAAAAGAAGGGTTGCGGATAGAAAAAATTATTTGGGATAAAATTGAAGATTTCGATTTTAAGGAGGAAATAATCTTAGATAACAAGAAAATAAATGTCAGTTTAGAAAAAATTTACCCACACACCAAACAAGGATAAGTGCCGAAGGCACGAATTTGAGAAGCCAATCCTTGTTATGGTGTGTGGGTTGATTAAATCCTTGCCCTGAAAGGTTCTTTGTGTTAATCTTTTAAAATCATGGGTGTTCCATCTCGTCATCATAGTCGTTCCAGAGTTAATAAACGCCGATCTCATATGGCTCTTAAGCCTCTTAATTTTATTAAATGTTCTCATTGTAAAAAAATGATAATGCCTAATCGCGTTTGTCCTTATTGCGGTTATTATAAAGAAAAGGAAGTTATTGATGTCTTAAAAGGACTTTCCAAGAAGGAGAAGAAATTAAAGCAAAAAGAGATAGAAAAAAAGGATTAAATTTTAATTTAAATTAAAAATTTAAAATTATTTTTATGGGCTCTCGACATCTTTCCCGCTCCATTGTTTTACAGACTCTTTATGAATGGGATTTTTCGAAACAAAATAAAGATGTAAAGGAAATATTTCAAAGAAACTTGAAATCCTTGGGCGATGGACTATCTAATAAGAAATATCCAGAAGAGCTTTTAGGCGGCATATTGGGTCAATGGGATAAATTGGATAAATTAATTCTTTCCGGGGCTCCTGAATGGCCATTGGGTCAAATTAATATTATTGATAGAAATATTCTAAGAATTGGAATTTTCGAATTGTTATTTGCTGATTCAAAAGAGGTTCCCCCAAAAGTTGCCATTAATGAATGTGTGGAGTTAGCTAAAACTTTTGGCGGCGATTCTTCACGCCGTTTTGTAAACGGGGTATTAGGGACAGTTTATCGGGAGATGGAAGAGGTTATTAATAAAAAAGAAAAGAATGATTCAAGCTGATTTTTATAAAATTCAGAAGATTCTAGGGTTAGAATTTAATAATTTGGATTTATTAAAACGGGCATTAACTCACCGGTCTTTTTTGAATGAGAATAAAGAATGGCGGGAAATAGGGCATAATGAAAGATTAGAATTTTTAGGAGATTCAGTTTTAGGTTTGATTGTTGCTGGATATTTATTTAAAGAATTTTCAAAACTAAGGGAAGGGGAATTAACAGCTCTAAGGGCAGCGTTAATAAATACAGGCTCTTTATTAGACGTAGCTGATAAATTAAATTTGAAAGAATATCTTTTAGTTTCTAAAGGAGAAAAACATGAGTTGGAAAAAGCCCATCCATATTTTTTGGCTAATGCCGTAGAAGCAATTGTAGGGGCCATTTATTTAGATAAAGGCTTTGATGAGTCTAAAAAATTTGTAGCAAAACATATTTTATTAAAAACCGAAAGAATTTTAAAAACTGAATCATATAAAGATCCAAAAAGTGTGTTTCAGGAAAAAAGCCAGGAGAATTTAAGCATTACTCCAGTTTATAAAACATTAGAAAGTTGGGGGCCAGACCATTTAAAGCAATTTCGGGTTGGCGTATATCTTAACAAAGAACTTATTGCTAAAGGCGAAGGTCATTCCAAGCAGGAAGCAGAAGTAAATGCTGCTAAAAAAGCTTTGTCTAAAAAGAAATGGAAATAAGATATCTTTTATGTTTCTAAACCGTATTATTTTAAAAAATTTTAAATCTTTTTCAGGAAAGACTATCTTGGATTTTCCTTGTCTTTTTACAGCTATTGTTGGCCCAAACGGTTCTGGAAAATCGAATATCGTTGATGCTATTCGCTGGGCATTTGGAGAACAAAGTTTTAAAAATTTACGCGCAGAAAAGGGCAGGGATTTGATTTTTTCCGGTAAAAATAAAGACTCTTCTGCTGGATTTGCTGAAGTGGAATTAATATTTGATAACAGTAAAAAGATTTTTCCTTTAGAGATTTCCGAGTTAAGTATTTTAAGAAGGATTGATAAAGAAGATAATAATAGCTATTTTTTAAACCATCAATCTTGCCGCTTAAAGGATATTATTGAGGTACTGGCTGCGGCAAGATTAGGGCTAAAAGGCCTTTCTATAATTAACCAAGGTTCTATAGGAGATATTTTAAAAGTTTCTTCTCGAGAAAGAAGAATAATGCTGGAAGAAAGTTTGGGATTAAAGAACTTAGAGACAAAAAAAGAAGAAGCAAAAAGAAAATTAGAAAATACTTTGATTAATTTAGATAAAGCCCAAGCTCTTCGACACGAAATTCTTCCTCATCTGCGCTCCTTAAAAAGGCAAGTTAGTCGTTGGGAAAAAAGGGAAAAAATCAAGGAAGAATTGTTGGAAACAGAAAAGAAATACTTTGTTAACATTTACCACCAAATCTTGCAAGAAAATACTCATTCACACCCTGATATTGATAAAATTAAAAAAGATATTGAGGGTTTGGAAAATGGGATTAGGGAAAAAGAAAAAGAGATCGGCTTATCAAATGAAAAATTTGATAAAAGTTTAGAAATCCAAATAAAAAATGTTACCCAGCAAATTATTGATCTTCAAAACCAAAAATCAATTCAATTAAGGGCTTTAGGAAGAAAAGAAGTAAGCAGTAAATTAAATATTACAGGAGAATCTCTTGAAAAGGGGATTTTTTCTATTAAAGGAAAATTACAGCCTTTATTAAGTTTTTCCAATTTAGAGGAAATAAAAAAAGAGATAAAGAATATAATTCAGGATATAAATACTTTAATTAGTTCTGGAAGCCAGGAAGAAGAAAAGGAAGAAAATCTTAAGGAAATTCAGAAAAGCCTGAAGAAAATAGAAGAAGAGATAAATGAAAAAAATGAACAATTGAGCAACTGGCAGGATCAATTAAATGAAAGGGGCTTAGATTTTAGAAATAAGTTTCAAGAAATAGAGTCAAAAAGAGAAGAAAAGGAAAAGCTATACAGGGAATTGCAAAGAGAGGAAATTCTAAATGAAAAATTTCGTTTGCGCATAGAAGATTTTAAGAGACGATTAGGGGAGGCTGGATTTGAATTTCAGGAAGTTGAAAAACTCTATCAAAACGAAAAAAATGTGCAATTAGTTTCTTTGAAAGAATTCTCTGTTTTAGAAAATAAAATTTGGCGAAGGAAAAAAGAATTATCAGAAATGGGCGTAGAAGACGAAAATATAATAAATGAGTATTCAGATGTTTCTAATCGTTATGACTTTTTGAGCCAGCAGATTGGGGATTTAAATAAAGGGGTGGAAGATCTTAATACTTTGATAAAAGAATTAAACAATCAAATTGAAGAGAAATTTAGCAAAGCGATTAATGGAATAAATGAAGAGTTTAATCATTATTTCCAACTTATATTTAAAGGCGGTTCAGCTAAATTAATTCAGGTTAAACAAGAATCTAATAACCACAATATTGTTTGGGGGGTTGATATTAAAATTAATATTCCAAAAACGCAATTAAAAGGAATCGATATACTTTCTGGCGGGGAAAAAACCCTAATTACTGCTTGTCTTCTTTTTGCCTTGGTTAATCAGTCTAATTCCCCATTGGTTGTTGTCGATGAAATTGATGCGGCTTTAGATGAAGAGAACAGCGCTCGTTTTTCAGAAATTTTAAAAGCGCTTACTAAGAAGACCCAATTTATTATCATTACTCATAACAGAATGACTATGAATGCCGTTCAAATAATTTATGGAGTAACTTTATCAGAGAATGATAGTTCCCAACTTCTTTCATTAAAATTGGAAGAAGCAGAAGCTTTGGCAGAAGAATAATTAATTAATTACTTGCTTGACTTTCTTTTTTAAGTATTTTAAAATAGAAATTATCCAGTGGCTAAGAGAGCGGTCGATAGCTACTTTAGTTATTAAATTAAGAAAATATTAATTCTGAAATCATGGCAGAAACACATGTAGACCAACAATTGCTCGAATTTATAGTTAAAAGCATCGCAAGTAATCCTGATGCAGTAAAAGTAGAGCGAAAAGTAGATGAAATGGGCGTACTCCTTTCTTTAAAAGTAGATCCTAATGATATGGCTCAAATTATAGGACGCCAAGGCTCAATGGCCAAAGCATTAAGGACTATTTTGAAAGTAGCTGGAGCGAAAAATAAAGCCCGAGTTAACCTCAAGATTGAAGAGCCTGAAGGTTCTTCAAGAGTAAGCCGAGAGACTAAGACTGATTCATCAAAAGAAGCAGAGAAAGCTGCGGATGATATTGTTGAGGATTTAAAACTCTAAAATTACGCTTAGGTGTCGTAGCAAAGTCGAGGAGAAATTGTTTCAAAAACANGCTAATCGCTATAGTTTTTTTCAACAACATCTCCTCGACTTTTTAATAAACAAATCTTTTNGCTTCCTTATGTTTTTTGTTAATTGTTATTTGTATTATGCGGTTTGATATNCTTACAATTTTTCCTGAGATNTTTNNTTCNTANNTTNATNCTTCTATTTTGAAAAANGCTCAAAAGAAAAAGCTTATAAAAATTCATATTCATAATTTGCGGAAATGGACGTTAGATCGCCATCAAACAACTGACGATTGTCCTTATGGCGGAGGCATGGGAATGATTTTTAAAGTGGAGCCGATTTTTAAAGCTGTAAAAGATTTAAAAAAGAAAAAAATTAAAAAATGCCACATTATCCTTTTTTCCGCAAAAGGGAAGAAGTTAACACAAAAAAGAGTAAAACAATTATCTAAATATGACCAATTAATACTTATTTGTCCGCGCTATGAAGGTGTAGACGAGAGGGTTGCTAAATATATTGCTGATGAGGAAATATCTATCGGCGAATATATTTTAACAGGTGGAGAATTACCGGCAATGGTTTTAGTTGACACTGTTAGTCGCTTTGTTCCGGGAGTTATTAAAAAAGGATCGCTTTTAGAGGAATCATTTAGTATAGATTTTGAAGGAAAAAGCGAGTATCCCCAGTACACAAGGCCGGAAATTTTTTACCCAAATAGGAGTGAAAAAAAGATAGCTTGGCGAGTTCCTAAGGTCTTGCTTTCAGGAAANCATAAAAAGATTGATAAATGGAAACGCAAACATTTAAAAAAGATATGATNTTTCTTTCTTTTTCTACAATTCAGGGACAAAAATATTGCATTCAAGTGGAGAAAAGTGATGNATTACTTAAAANACTTGACAAATTTTTAAAAAAGAATAAAATAAAGATTGCAAGTATTAAAAATTGGAAGGTTGATTTTTTCCAAGAAAAAAGTATCACTTCACAAAGAATATCACAATCTATTTTACACGCCCTAAAATTTTATAACCTATTATAATTAGGAATTTTTTGTTATTAGATGTCTAATCAACCGATAATAAAATCTTTTGCCCGTCATTCCCGGGGCATTTTAGAACCTCCACGATTAACCCAATTTCAAACTGATTCTTTTCAGTGGTTTTTAGAAAAAGGGATACGGGAGGTTTTTAAAGAATTATTACCCATAGGAGATTATACAGGTAAAGATTTAGAATTGGCTTTTGAAGATTATTATTTTGAACCTCCAAAAATATCGGAAATTAAAGCCAAAGAAAAAGGATTAAATTATGAATCTACTATTCGTGTAAAATTACGTTTAATCCATAAAAAGACAGGCGTTGAGAGAGAACAAGAGGTATATTTTGGTGAAATTCCTCTTATGACTCCACGAGGGACCTTTATTATTAATGGTGTAGAAAAAGTTGTTATTTCTCAAATCAATCGTTCTCCAGGGGTATATTTTTCTTCTGTGAATTTTAGAGGACGAAGACTATTTGGAGCAAAACTTATCCCTTATCACGGGGCTTGGTTAGAATTTGAGACTGATAATGATGGGGTTATTAGCGTAAAAATAGACAGAAAAAGAAAAGTGCCAATAAGCGCCTTACTTAGAATTTTTGGCTTAAAGACAAATGATGATATAAAAAAAGCGTTTAAAAGTAAAGAAGAAAAATCTTCTGTTAAATGTATTGAAAGTACTTTAAAGAAAGATTCGTCTACTAATCAAGAAGAAGGTTATGTTGAAATTTATCGCCACTTACGACCGGGAGAATTAGCCACTTTTGATAATGCTTATGATTTAATTAATAATATGTTTTTCCGAACTGATAGATATGATTTAGCTAAAGTCGGAAGGTATAAATTTAATCAACGGCTTGAGCTTAATACCTCTTTTGATGAAAGAAGTTTAAGATTGAATGATCTCGTGGCGATTGTTAAAGAAATTATTAGATTGAATAATGACCCAGAGGCTATTGATGATGATATTGATCATTTAGGAAATAGGAGAGTAAAAGCAGTTGGAGAAATTTTAACAGAGAGATTTAGGGTTGGACTGATGCGTATGCGTCGGACAATACAAGACAGAATGGCGACTTTAGATCCAGAAACATTGGTTCCTGCCCAATTAATAAATCCTCGACAATTAGTAGCTGTGCTGCGTGAATTTTTTAATATTTCCCAGCTTTGTCAGTTTATGGAACAAATGAATATGCTTTCAGAATTAGAGCATAAAAGGAAAATTACTTGCATGGGTCCNGGTGGATTAGTAAGAGAAAGAGCAGGATTGGAAGTTAGGGATATTCATACCAGTCATTACGGACGTTTGTGCCCTATCCAGACTCCTGAAGGGCAGAATATCGGTTTGGTTCTTTCCTTAGCTCTTTATGCGCGATTAAATGAGTTTGGTTTTATTGAAACACCTTATATCAAAGTAAAAAACGCAAGGCTCACTAATGAAATAATCTGGCTTAACGCTTTTGACGAATTGAAATATAAAATTGCTCATGGCAGTGTTAATGTTGATGAAAATGGAAAAATGAAAGAAGAATTAATAGGGGCAAGGGTTAAAGGGGAACCGACCTTAATTCACAACAAGGAAGTCGAATTAATTGATGTTTCTTGTCAGCAGATTATCTCTGTTGCTGTTAGCTTAATACCATTCTTGGAACATGATGAATCTAATAGAGCATTAATGGGAGCAAATATGCAAAGACAGGCTGTTCCTTGCTTAAGGCCAAAAGCTCCATTAGTTGGTACTGGAATGGAGAAAAAAATTGCTTTTGAATCAGGCCAGTGTCTGATTAGTGATATTGAGGGAGAAATTATTGAAGTGGACGCAAATCATATTGTTGTAAAGACAAACGACAAGAAAAATAGAACTTATGAATTAATTAATTTTGGCCGCAGCAATAAAAATAGTTGGTTAATGCAAAAACCTGTTGTAAATAAAGGAGACCTTGTAAAAAAAGGAACTTTATTGGCAGACGGAGCAGCTACAGAAAATGGCGTTTTGGCTTTAGGGCAAAATTTATTGGTTGCTTTTATGCCGTTTTTTGGAGCTAATTATGAAGATGCAGTTGTTCTTTCAGAGCGAGTTTTAAAAAATGATTATTTTACTTCTGTTTATTTGGAAGAATTTACCTGCGATGTAGTGGAAACTAAGTTGGGGCAGGAAAGTACCACTCGCGATATACCTAATGTTTCTGAAAATAAATTAAAAAATTTAGATGAGGACGGGATAGTAATGATAGGGGCTGAAGTAAAAGGGGGAGATATTTTAGTCGGGAAGATTTCACCAAAAGGAAAAGCGGAATTAACCCCCGAAGAAAGATTACTGCAAGCTATTTTTGGAGAGCAGATGAAAGATATAAAAGACACATCTTTAACTCTTCAGCCATCTCGCCAAGGCAGAGTTGTTAAAACAAAAATCCTCTCCCGTAAAGATGGGGATAAATTAAACGTTGGAGTTATGAAAAGTATAAGTGTGGAAATTGCAGAAAGGAGAAACACTATGGCAGGGGATAAATTATCTGGACGGCATGGGAATAAAGGTGTTATTTCTGTCATTGTTCCAGAAGAAGATATGCCTTATTTAGAAGATGGAACTCCAGTTGATGTGGTTTTAAATCCTTTAGGAATTGGCAGTAGAATGAATTTAGGGCAGGTTTTTGAAAATCATTTAGGTTTAGCAGCTCAAAAATTAGGATACAGAGCTATTACTCCGTCTTTGGATGGAGCTACTGAAGAAGATGTGAAAAAAGAACTTGTAAAAGCTGGACTGCCAGAAGATGGAAAAGTCGCTTTGTATAATGGTAAAACTGGCGAGAAATTTCATAAAAACGTGGCAGTAGGCATAATGTATATAATGAAATTAGAGCATATGGTAAAAGATAAAATTCATATGAGATCAATTGGCCCATATTCTTTAATTACCCAACAACCCTTAGGCGGTCGAGCTCATCTTGGAGGTCAGAGATTTGGCGAAATGGAAGTTTGGGCATTAGAAGGATATGGCGCCGCGTACTCGCTTCAGGAAATGATAACAATAAAATCCGATGATGTATTTGGGAGAGGGTCAGCTTATGAAGCTATAATTACCGGAGAAAAAATTAAAAACCCGAACATTCCCGCCGCTTTTAACGTTATTCTTAAAGAATTGCAATCATTAGCTTTGTCAGTAAATTTAATTGGAGCAAAAAGAGAAGAAGAAAAAAATCAAGATAAATAATCATTAGTAATTGAGTAATTTATGATGAAAGACACAGAAAGAAAAGTTAGCGATTTTGAAGCACTTGGTTTAAAAATTGCCTCCCCAGAGGAGATTTTATCTTGGTCATATATAGAAGGGAATAAATCATATGGAGAAATTACTAAAGCTGAAACAATCAATTATCGGACTCAAAAGCCGGAAAAAGAAGGCCTTTTTTCCGAGCAGATTTTTGGACCTGTAAAGGACTATGAATGTCCTTGCGGAAAGTATAAAGGTGCCCACTATAAAGGGATTGTTTGTGATCGTTGTGGAGTAGAAATAACTCGTTCTTTTATTCGTAGAGAAAGGATGGGCCATATTAAATTAGCTACTCCAGTAGTTCATATTTGGTTTTTACGTAGCATTCCTTCACGAATTGCTTTAGCGCTTAATGTTCCAATGGTCGCTTTAGAAAGGGTCATTTATTACAATAGTTATATTGTAACTTCTGTAGATGAAGCCGCAAAAAAAAGAGCTTTAGATGAAATAGAAACAGAATATAAGGTTAAATTAAAAACATGGCCTAAGGACAAGAAAAAAGATTTAACAAAATCCCGCAATCAAGCGAGAATAGGATTAAATATAATAAAGCCAAAAGCTATTTTTTCTGAAATTGATTATTTAAACCTTTCGAAGAAATATGGTGAAGTTTTTACAGCAGAAACAGGAGGTGAACCAGTGAGAAAATTCTTGGAGCAAATAGACCTTAAAAAGTTGGTTAGTGAGTTAGAAAAAGAAATTCAGAAGAAATCTCACTTAAAGAATATTGATAAAAAAGTTCTTAATCGTCTTAAATTAGCAAAAGGATTTTTACACTCAAAGACACGTCCAGAGTGGATGTTTTTAACTATACTTCCCGTACTTCCTCCTGATTTGCGCCCAATGGTTGAGTTGGACGGAGGAAAATTTGCTACATCAGATTTAAATGATCTTTATCGCCGTGTTATTAATCGTAATAATCGTTTAAAAAAATTATTAGAGCTTAGAGCACCTGAAGTTATTATAAAAAATGAAAAGAGAATGCTACAAGAGGCAGTGGACGCTTTAATTGATAATTCTATAAGAAAAGGTTCTGGCACTACTCCCATGCATTCAGCTCAACATCGTCCGTTGCGTTCTTTAGCTGATATTTTACGAGGCAAACAAGGACGTTTTCGTCAAAATCTTTTGGGAAAAAGAGTAGATTATTCAGGTCGCTCAGTGATTGTTATTGGCCCTGAATTAAAAATTCACGAATGTGGATTGCCTAAAAAAATGGCCTTGGAATTATTCAAACCATTTGTGGCTGGCGAGTTAATAAAAAGAGAAATTGTTTTTAATCCTCGTGCAGCAAATCATTTGATTGAAGAAGGATCCGATGTCATATGGGAAATTTTAGAAAATATAGTGAAAAATAAATACGTTCTTTTAAACAGAGCGCCTACGCTTCATCGTTTAAGCATTGAAGCTTTTCGACCAAAATTAATCGAAGGATTGGCTATTCAAATTCCCGCCATGGTTTGCCCACCTTTTAACGCTGATTTTGATGGAGATCAAATGGCGGTTCATGTTCCTTTGTCTGAAGAAGCCCAGAGAGAAAGTGAAAATAGAATGTTGTCAACCTTAGGATTATTGAAGCCATCCAATGGAGAACCTGCTATGTTACCTCGTCATGAAATGGTGGCGGGTATTTATTGGTTAACAATGGAAACAATCAAGGGAAAAGATGAGAGAATTTTTAGCGATGAGAACGACGCGTTATTAGCTTATGAATATAAAAAAATTGGGCTTCAGGAAAAAATAAAGGTGCGTGTTTTAAAAGAAGGCAATAAATTAATTAGTACCACTGTAGGAAGAATTATTTTTAACGAAATTTTACCAGAAGATTTTCCGTTTATAAATAAACAATTAAAGAGCAAAGACATGAAAGGTATTACTAAAGATATCATTCATTATTTTAATGATTTTAATAAAAGCGCCGAAATTTTAGATAATATAAAAAAGTTAGGTTTTGATTATTCAACTTTATCAGGCGTGTCTTGGGGGCTTACTGATATAAAAGTTCCTCCAAAGAAAAAAGAGATTCTGGATGAGACATCTAAAAAAGTTGAAGAAATTACCACTCAATACGAAGAAGGACTTTTGACTAAGCAGGAAAAGAAAGTTTTGATAGAGACACAATGGAGATATGCTGTTGATCAAATATCCGAGTTAGTCTTAAAGGTTTTAAGTCCCAATGACTCTGTTTATATGTTTTTTGATTCAGGAGCAAAAGGAAACTGGGCAGTAGCCGCGCAAATTATGGGTATGAAAGGATTAGTGGTTAATCCTCTTGGAGAATTAATTGAAATGCCTATTTTGTCTTGCCATCAGGAAGGGTTTAATGTTTTGGAATATTTTGCCGCTTCACATGGCGGGAGAAAAGGGTTAGCTGATACTGCTTTAAAGACCTCTTTTGCAGGATATCTTACTAGAAGATTAGTAGATGTTGCCCAAGATGTTCTTATTAGGGAAAAGGACTGTAAAACAAAAAAGGGCTTGGTTGTTANTAGAAAAAAGGTTAAAGAACAAAATGAAGATTTATCAAAGAAGATTTTTGGAAGAATTTTGGGGAGTAATGCTGTTGATAAAAAAGGTAAAATTATAGCTAAAAGGGGGGAGTTAATGGACGAAATATTAACTAAAAAGATAATGAATTCTTCAGTTGAAGAAATATTAGTTCGTTCTCCAATTACTTGTGAAAGCATAAATGGAATTTGCCAAAAGTGTTATGGACTTGATTTAGCATGGAGGAAGCCAATTGATTTAGGAGAAGCAGTTGGTGTTGTGGCTGCGCAGTCGATAGGAGAGCCAGGAACTCAGTTAACTTTAAGGACATTTCATACAGGTGGAGTAGCTCAAGCTGTTGACATTACTCAAGGATTGCCAAGAGTGGAAGAAATTTTTGAAGCTAGAATACCTAAAGGTGAAGCACCTATGAGCGAAGTAGATGGAGAGATTATTGAAATAAAAAAGATAAATCATCAAAAATTTATCAGGATAAAACCAAATGACAAAAAGTCTCGTGTACTTGAATATGTTATACCTGAAGCGGCAACTTTATGGGTTAAGAATGGAGAGGAAGTGAAAAAAGGCGACCAGCTTTGCGAAGGGCATCTTAATCTTAAAAAACTTTTTAAGATTTCAGGTAAAAATGCTTGCCAGGAATATATATTAGCGGAAATAAAGAAAGTATATGGTATTGCTGGTGAGAATATTAATGATAAGCATTTTGAGATAATCATTAAACAAATGTTCTCTCGATTAAAGGTTACACATAGTGGTGATAGTGAGCTTATCCCAGGCGAAGTTGTATCTAAAAAATCTTTTCAAGAAGAAGTAAACAGATTAAAAAGCTTAAAAAAAGAAGTGCCTAAGGGGAGTGAAATACTTATGGGAATTAAAAACGTTGCGTTGAGTTCTGATAGCTTACTTTCAGCGGCATCTTTCCA
>JGI24025J20009_10002390_pt1 | contig 13517 bp, 10 predicted proteins | sample Cruoilmetagenom3_FD_20009 | JGI IMG/M metagenome (IMG submission 20009)
TTACCTAAGAGAAATGGGCAGTATTTCTCTCTTAACACGAGAGGGAGAAATTGCTATAGCAATGGAAATCGAAAGAGGCGAAAAGACAATAATCAAAGCTCTTTCAAAAACGCGAATTGTGCTTAATGAGATTCTTCTCTTGGAAGAAAAGTTGAAAGAAGATTACGAATGTGTTCAGGACATTCTAGAGATCAGTGAAGATGATATCGCAGAAGGAAGGCTCGAAAAAAATAAGAATCTAATTCTGACCAAAATCAATGAGATAAAAGATTTAAGCAGGCAATTAGAAAAAATTCCTTCCAGGAAAAAAGACAAATTTACCCGGGGACGCTTGATTGTAAAAATGAGCCGTCACATCCAGGATCTTAATATTCGTCCAAGCCGCAAGGAAATAATTATTCAGAATCTCCGTGAAAAATTAAAAGTCCTAAACGAATTGGAAGAAACAAAAGAGGAACTGTATGTCTCTCTCAAACACACAAAGAGCAAAAAGAAAACATCTGAACTAAAACAGAAAATCAGAGAAATAAATAAGCTAATACGGAGATTCCAGAAAGAAATTGGCCTAGACTCTACCGGTTTAAGAAAAATCCTGCGCACTATCTCAGCCGGGAAAAAAATTAGTGATCAAGCAAAAAAAGAATTAGTTGCCGCAAATTTAAGGCTTGTCGTTTCCATTGCTAAAAAATACAGCAACCGCGGACTCCAATTTCTTGACCTGATTCAGGAAGGAAATATGGGGTTAATGAAAGCTGTCGACAAATTTGAATACAGGAGAGGATATAAATTTTCAACCTACGCCACATGGTGGATAAGGCAGGCAATTACTAGGGCAATCGCAGACCAGGCAAGGACAATAAGAATACCTGTTCATATGATAGAAACAATAAACAAATTAATTAGGGTGTCACGAAGTCTAGTACAAGAAATAGGAAGAGAACCGACCTGTGAAGAGATATCTGAAAAAATGGATCTGCCTATTTATAAAGTCAGAAAGATCATAAAAATCGCCCAGGAACCTATATCTTTAGAAACGCCCATCGGAGAAGAAGAAGACAGTCACCTTGGTGACTTCATAGAAGACAAATTCATCCCTTCACCCCCTGACACAATCATTCATATAAATTTAAGAGAACAAATTGAGGAAGCATTAAAAACTCTCACTGAAAGAGAAGCAAAAGTTCTAAAGATGAGATTTGGCTTGGGAGACGGCAATGAGCACACTCTGGAAGAAGTAGGACAACAATTCAAAGTAACGCGTGAAAGAATCAGGCAGATCGAAGCAAAGGCCTTGAGGAAATTGAAACACCCGAGTCGCAGCCGTAAATTGAAATCTTTCACTAATGACGTATAAATTAGGGGGAATCTTCGTTACCGATTGACTTGATTTTTTATATTTGTTATAAGAAAAGCCAGGGCCTATAGCTCAGCGGTAGAGCCACCGGCTCATAACCGGCAGGTCCCAGGTTCGAATCCTGGTAGGCCCATTTTTTCCTAGAGGAAAAGATGTGGATATTGACTTTAACAAATTGATTTGTCTGCAAAATGTTGATACTGAAATAATAGAAGTCTCTCATTTCCTCGATAATATCCCCTCCCAGACAAAAAAAATAGATGGAGAAATTGATGCACTCTTTCAAACAGTCTCTCAAGCTAAAGAAAAACTCCTCATTAACCAAAAAAAAAGGCGGGAAATAGATTCTGAAATCCAGAACCTCACAGCACTAATATCCAAATACAAGCATCAGCTCACCGGGGTAAAGTCAAACAAGGAATACAGCTCTCTTATCAAAGAAATCGAAGAAAATAAGAAGAAAATCGATTCTATGGAAGAAGAAGAAATCAGTAAAATGGTCGCTGCAGATGATATAGTGGAAGAAATTAGAAAGGCCAGCATGAAAGCTGAGCAGAAAAAAACGAAACTCTTAAAGAAGAAAGAGGTGCTATTTCAAAAGAAAATAGAGATTGAGGAAAAAAAGAAGAACTTACTCAATGAGAAAGATCTGCTCATCCATAAACTTCCTTCCCAACAAATAAAGCTTTATCAAAAGATTTTTATCAAAAAAAACCATATTGTTCTCTCTCCTGTAAAGGATGACTTCTGTTCGATGTGTCAAATACGTATCAGGCCCCAAGTCCTGAACGAATTAAAGGCAAAGAATTCAATTATCCTATGTGAAAACTGCGGCAGGATATTGTACTGGTTAAAAAAACCAGCTTAAGCAGATTAGTTTATTCTTCATAAATTGAATCAATCAGGTTTTCGTATTTTTCCCCAATGATATTTCTCTTAACTTTTAGCGAAGGAGTTATTTCCCCTTCCTCTATTTCAAACTCTCTTTCAAGGAGGGCAATTTTTTTTACTTTTTCATAAGAAGCAAGAGATATCGAAGTCCGATCAATTTCCTGCTGTATAAATTTAACAATTTTATCATTCTTCACTAAATCGGATGCATTTTCATAAACAATATTGTTGGCTTTAGCATATTCCTCAAGTTTTTCAAAATTCGGAATAATAAGAGCAGAAATGAATCTTCGATTATCTCCAACAACAACAGCATTTGAAATATAAAGATTTGTTTTCAATATATTCTCAATCAGTTGGGGAGCGACGTTTTTTCCGCCGGATGTAACAAAGATGTCTTTTTTCCTGTCCGTAATAACAAGATAGCCATCCTCATCCAGATAGCCAATATCTCCAGTGTAAAACCATCCGTCCTTGATGGCTTCCCGGGTCTCAAGCTCTTTTTTATAGTATCCTTTCATCACATTTGGTCCCCTTGTCAAAATCTCTCCATCTCCGGCGATCTTAACTTCTACATCAGGAATAACCTTCCCCACAGTCCCAAACCTCAAATTATCTAGAGTATTGACAGAGATAACAGGAGATGTCTCTGTTAGCCCATATCCCTCTAAAACTATTAACCCTACAGCATAAAAAAATTCTGCAATATCCTTGGAAAGAGCAGCCCCTCCGGAGACAAAGAATCTAATTCTTCCCCCTGTCTTTTCAATAATCTTGGAAAACACAAGCTTGTTGGCTATTTTCCGTCTGAACCGAAGATATCCGGATATAGACTGTTTATTTACTTCCTTTGCACCATACTTCTTTCCAATGTTTACTGCCCAGAAGAATATCTTCCTTTTTAATACAGAGCTTGAAAGCACATTGTCCATGACTCCTGCGTAGATCTTCTCAAATACGCTTGGAACACTAACCATGATGTGAGGACGAATCTCTTGCAAATTTTCAGCTACGGTCTCCACACTTTCCGCATATCCTATGGAGCATCCTTTATATATATAAGCAAAAGTGACCATTCTCTCTAAGACGTGAGATAAAGGTAAAAAAGAAAGAACCATATCTTTATATGAAAAACCTATTAATTGGGCTGCAGTCTTGACATTACTGATAAAATTGCTGTGAGTAAGCATGACACCTTTAGGAATTCCAGTCGTTCCGGAAGTATAAATGATTGACGCAACATCACCGGGTTTTACTCCAAGAGCTGTTTTGTCAAACAGATCTGGATCTTCCCGTGAAATTTTCTTGCCCCTTTCCCGAATTTCAATTAAAGTAACTGCCCCTTCAGGTGCTTCTGGTTGGAATGTAATGAAATGTTCAACTTTAGTCAGACCATGCTTTACTGCCTTGACTTTCTGCCATAGTTCCTGATTCGAGCATACAACTATCTTTGCATCAGAATCATCAATTATGTATTTAATCTGTTCGGGAACTAAAGAAGTATAGATAGGCACTGTTATCGCCCCTATACACAAAGTTGCAATATCAGTCATGACCCATTCTGGCCCATTCTCAGAAAGGATAACAAGTTTATCTCCGGCCTCAAGTCCCAAATCTTTTAGCCCAAGAGACAGATGTTTTACTCTATTCCCAAATTCTTCAGTTGAGATAGGAACATAAGTCCCTTTCTCTTTATAAAGCATAAAATCATCTTTAGGATATGCTTTTATAGTATTGAGAAAAAGTTGGCTAATTGTCTCGACCATAATTTTCCCTCCTTAATTCTTGTTGGGTCAATTTTATGTAAGATAAGATTCTAAAGTCAAGCTCAATTTATGGCCCTGTGTCCAAAATGATTAGGTGCCAACAATATATTGGCGGCAAGATGAAGTGCCCGGATATCAAAAGAAATTCCAGAAAAATAGTTTATGTGGAGATGATGGACTTAATTTTCTCTGACTTTAGCAATGGATACCACTTTATCTTTTTCTCCCAGGTTAATTATTTTAACTCCCTGTGTTGCCCTGCTTATCGACCTCACTTTTTCTGTTTTTATCCGAATAATCTTGCCATTTTCTGTTATAAAAAGCAGCTCTTCTTCAAAAATTCCAACCATTCCTACAGCCTTCCCAATCTTAGGAGTTACTCTAAGATTGATAACACCCTTTCCTCCCCTATGGCGCAAGGGATAGAGTTTTGTCTCTGTTTTTTTCCCGTATCCTTTCTCAGCAACCGTAAATATATATTTCTCTTTATCTCCCGCAACCACCATTCCAATAATCTGATCTTTCGGAGCAAGTCTTATTCCTCTTACTCCTGCTGCCTTTCGGCCCATAGCTCTAATTTCTTTTTCCTTAAACCTGATAGCCTTCCCCAAGCGTGTTCCAATAATAATATCTTTATTTCCATCAGTTAACTTCGCCATAAATAATTCAGCTTTTGCGACAAGAGTAATGGCTATTATTCCTCCTTTGCGGATATGGCTGAAATCGCTCAAACGGGTTTTTTTCACATGACCGTCCGAACTCAACATCATCACATAAAGATCTTGACTAAAATCTTTAACGGCAACTATAGAACTGACTTTTTCATCCGGTGCAAATTGTACAAGATTCATGATGGATTTCCCTCGGCTGGAAACTCCAACATCAGGGATATACATGGCTTTCAACCAGTAAAGACGTCCTTTGCTTGTAAATATCAAAAGATAACTATGTGTAGAACAAATAAATAAGTCTTGTACCACATCTTCAGCCTTCATACTTATTCCTTTTCTCCCCTTACCTCCACGCATCTGGAAATGATAATTACTAAGCGAAGTACGTTTGACATAACCCGAAGATGTATAAGTGACCGCTACTTCTTCTTCCTTGATCAGATCTTCAGGCATAATTTCCGTTATTTCCTCTCTAATAATCTCTGTTCTTCTTTCATCTTGATATCTATCTTTAACCTCTTTAAGCTCCTCAATAATGATATCAAGAATCATCTTTTCACTGCTTAAAATCTTCCTCAATCTTACAATAAGTTTCTTTAAGTCTTTATACTCTTTTTGGACCTTTTCCCGTTCTAATCCAGTTAACTTCTGTAGCTGCAAATCCAGGATGGCTTGAGCTTGTACTTTAGTCAAATCAAACTTTGTAACCAGGCCTTTTCGTGCTTGATCCACTGTCCTGGATGAACGGATAAGGCTAATAATTTCATCCAGATTATCCAATGCAATTATCAATCCTTCAAGAATGTGAGCCCTTTGTTCTGCCTTTTTTAATTCAAAGCGCGTACGTCGGCGAACAACATCCTGCCTGTGGGAAACAAAATAGCGCATCATGTCCAGAAGACCCAATATTTTCGGCTGTTTTTCAACTATAGCAAGAAGAATGATTCCAAAAGATGTCTGAAGCGCTGTATGTTTATAGAGATTATTTAAAACCACTTCTGGAAATTCTCCCCTTTTAATCTCGATTACAGCGCGCATTCCTTCTCTGTCAGATTCGTCCCGGATATCAGCAATTCCCTCAATTTTTTTATTATTCACAAGCTTTGCCATATTTTCCAGGAGCTTGGCTTTATTTACAAGATAAGGGATCTCGGATATAACAATCCGGTCTCTTTCATGCTTGCCCCCTCTTTCTATAGTTGCCTTTGCCCTTAAAATTATTATGCCTCTTCCAGTCGTATAAGCACTTTTTATCCCATCCATACCAAATACATATCCGCCGGTAGGAAAATCAGGGCCAGGAACAAACTGCATGATTTTCTCTATATTTGCCTTTGGATGCTTGATCAGATAAATAATGCCGTCTACAACTTCAGCCAGATTATGAGGAGGAATATTCGTTGCCATACCAACAGCGATTCCTGATCCTCCGTTTACAAGCAAATTCGGGAATTTAGCAGGAAGGACTTCAGGCATTTTCAAGCTTTCATCATAGTTCGGAACAAAATTAACCGTATTCTTTTCCAAATCAGCCAGGAGTTCCTGTGCCATCTTTTTCATCCTGACTTCGGTGTACCGCATTGCAGCAGGAGGATCCCCGTCGATTGAACCAAAATTACCCTGGCCGTCTATAAGAGGATATCGAAGACTAAAATCTTGAGCCATTCTGACAATGGTATCGTAAACAGCTATATCCCCATGCGGGTGAAATTTTCCGATGACTTCTCCAACAATACGGGCAGATTTTTTATATGGTTTATTCCATGTATTGCCCGCTTCATGCATAGCATAGAGTGTCCGCCTGTGAACGGGCTTCAGCCCATCCTTGATGTCTGGTATTGCACGACCTATGATTACACTCATCGCATAATCCAGATAAGACCGTTTCATTTCTTTTTCAATACTGACTACTGACAACTTACGGCTCATTAATTCTCCTTTATAAAAAATAGGTAGTGTTTATGAATAATCCAGGTTAAACATCCAGATTCTGAGCTTCCAATGCATTTTTCTCAATAAAATTTCTTCGGGGCTCCACTTCATTTCCCATAAGAACCGAAAAAACATTATTTGCCTCAACAGCATCCTGGATGGACACTTTAAGCAAAGATCTCTCTTCCGGATCCATTGTCGTCTCCCAAAGCTGCTTAGGGGCCATTTCTCCCAATCCTTTATACCTCTGGATAACAATACCTTTTTTCCCTTTTTGGTAGAGATATTCAAGCAGTTTTGATTCGTTCTCAATCTTGACCTTTTCACCATTGCTAATCATCTGAAAAGGCGGTTTAAAGATTTCCAATTCCTTGTGGATTTTATAAAGATTCTGGTACATGGCAGAATTGATCAAATCATTATTGACCTTACATGAGACATTCATACCGTTGACCTGAAAAGTAATAGTCAATTCATAAAGCCCATACTCCTCATTTTTACCTATTACAGAAAAAATCTCTTTTTCTGCAAGAAGATTTTTTATCTTTTCCATCTTTTCAAGTTTTCCTAAAAATTCCGAATCCTTGGCATCATTATTAACAAGAATATCAATAAGAAAATATGGATAATTTCCCCTCTCTAATATCTGAATATAACTTTTTCTTGCAATGACTCTCTGAAGGAATTTTCTGAATCTTTCGCCTTTTATGATTTCCTTATGCTTTCTGGCTTTAAGCTGGAATTCTTCTGATATTTTTTTAATCATATATTTTTCAAATGAGTGTTCATCTGCCAAATACTGAGACGACCTCCCCTTGGATATCTTGTAGAGAGGAGGTTGTGCTACATAAAGATAGCCATTTTCGATCAGTTGAGGCATCTGCCTGAAGAAAAATGTCATAAGAAGAGTCCTGATATGGGATCCATCCACATCCGCATCTGTCATTATAATAACCTTATGATAGCGCAATTTTTCCAGATTAAAATCTGACTGCTCAACTCCTGTCCCTAAGGCTGAAATGATGATTCCAATTTCCTCACTCTTGATAATTTTATCAAACCTTGCCTTTTCCACATTTAGGATTTTTCCTTTCAGAGGGAGGATTGCTTGAAATCTCCGGTCGCGAGCCTGCTTAGCAGAACCTCCTGCAGAGTCACCTTCCACAAGAAATATTTCGCTCGCAGCAGGATCTCTTTCCTGACAATCAGCCAACTTTCCTGGAAGTGATGTAGATTCTAAAACTCCTTTTCGCCGTGCCAGTTCCCTCGCATTACGAGCAGCTTCCCTTGCCCGGGCTGCATCCAAAATTTTAAGAATAAGTTTTCTTGTAATAGTCGGGTTCTCTTCAAAATAAATTGAGAGCTGCTCATTTATTATGGATTCTACAATTCCTTTGACTTCACTATTTCCCAGTTTAGTCTTTGTCTGACCCTCAAATTGCGGATTTTTAATCTTCAAACTCAAAACTGCACACAATCCTTCTCGTGTATCATCTCCACTAAAGTTCTGTTTCAAATCCTTTATTAATTTATTAGCGTTGGCATAATTATTTATGGAACGGGTTAATCCTGCTTTAAATCCAATAAGATGAGTTCCCCCTTCCTGAGTATGAATATTGTTTACAAAAGTAAATATCGTCTCTGAATAACCAGTATTATATTGGAGAGCCATCTCAATAATAGCATCATTTTTTGTACACTCGAAATATATAGGTTTCGGGTTAAGAGCAGTCTTGTTTTTATTGAGATACTGGACAAATTCTTTAATGCCACCTTTATAGTGAAAATCATGCCTTGTATCGGATCGTTCATCTACAATGGATATTTTAAGCCCTTTATTAAGGAAAGAAAGCTCTCTCAGCCTTTTGCTTAAAATATCAAAATTAAAATCTATAAAAGAGAATATCTCAGAATCAGGCTTAAATGTTACTTTTGTACCAGTTTTTTTTGTTTTTCCAATCCTCTTTAATTTTGAAACAGCTTTACCTTTTTCATAATTTTGAGTATAAACACCTCCATTTCTCTTGACTTCCAGGTTAAGCCACCCTGAAAGAGCGTTCACAACAGAAACACCCACTCCATGAAGTCCTCCGGAAACCTGATAAGATTTATGATCAAACTTCCCCCCTGAATGAAGAGTGGTCATTACAAGTTCTGCAGCAGGCTTTCTCGCTTTTTTATGCATTCCGACTGGAATACCGCGCCCGTCATCAATAACTGTAACACTGCAGTCCACATGGACAACAACATCAATCTTGGAGCAAAATCCAGCTAGAGCTTCATCAATACTATTATCAACAACTTCATAGACTAAATGGTGAAGTCCATCAGGCCCTGTGCTTCCAATATACATGGCTGGACGCTTGCGGACAGCCTCAAGCCCTTTTAGTACTTTTATACTCTGTGCTGTGTATTTTTTTTCGGTCATTTCCTCTTGATTTAAGAAAAAAAGAAGGTTAAGGAGAGTGAAATTTCAGATAACCCAATGAATGCATTTTTCAGTTCATAATTATATCCAAAATATAAAATTTTGTAAAGTAAAATCGTTCCAAAAATATGGGGAAATAAGCATTTTCTTCGAATTAAAAAAACATATCAAAAAATTTATCATATTAATAACATAAAATTTTGAAAATAGCATGATGTTCGGATATAATTATGCAAAGAGAAGCGAGCATGCCTACAAATCTACCGCCGCAGTATTTCGAAATCGAAAAAAAATTAAAAACAGCATCAAGTACGAAAGAAAAAATATTTATTATGGAAGAGCTTCTTTCAATAATTCCCAAACATAAAGGAACAGAAAAACTTCAAGCTCTTTATAAAACAAAAATAGCCAAGCTTAAATTTCAGATGCAAAAGAAACCCATAACAGCCAGTCACAGCTCTTCCTTCTATATTGAAAAAGCGGGAGCCGGGCAGGTTATTATAATCGGCCCTCCTAATAGCGGAAAATCTACACTGATAAAGTCATTAACAAATGCTAATCCTGAAATCGGAGATTATCCCTTTACGACCCGCATTCCGTCCCCTGCAATGATGCCTTTTGAAAACATTCAGGTTCAACTCATAGATACACCACCAATAACACCGATATACATGAAGGCCTGGCATCATGAACTCATTAAAGAATCAGATGCAACATTGATAGTTCTAGACCTTACCAGCACAAATCCGGTTAAGGATTTCCATCTTCTACTGGAAAAATTAAAAGAAAAAAACATAGATCTCTTTCCTGACAGCCAAGAAATATCATCAAATAAGCAATTATTATGCAAAAAGGCTTTGATTGTATTAAATAAAAATGACATTTCTTCAGTAGAAGAAAAATTCATATCATTCAAAAAAACTCTATTGCCCGGATTTATCCCTGTCTCGATTTCTGCTTCTCATGAGTACGGACTTGAGAATCTCAAGAAAAGAATATTTTGTTTACTAAATATCCTGCGTGTATACAGCAAAACTCCTGGCAAAGAAGTGGATTTAAATAACCCTTTTATTTTTAAAAAGGGAAGTACTGTCATGGATATGGCAAAGTCTGTTCATAAAGATTTTTTTCATAAATTGAAATTCGCCAGGATATGGGGGAAAAATAAATTCCAAGGGCAAAAAGTCAACCGAAACTACATCCTCCAGGATGAAGATCTAATAGAACTGCATATATAACAACTTAGTCAAAGAAAATATATTTAAACCTATAATTATTGTAATTATTCGGTAGTCTATTGGAAATTCTGAGCCAATTTCCATAAGGGGCAAAATCTACATAACCGTAGGGTCCAAAATCAATGGCAATAGTATTGCACTTTTCATGTGCAATTGTATCTTTAACAATCTTTTGAGCTACAGCTTTTAATTTCTCATGAGGCATCTTTTCAGGCATACCTACTTTAATATGTACCCTATGGATATTCATGCTATCAAGATTTTCTCTAGCTTTGATAATATACATGACACCTTCCGCCTCATTCACAAGGGGAAAAAGATCATCATTCTTTGAATTTAGGTTCCTTTTATCATCATGGGAACCTGTAAATAAAATAGAAATCAAGATAAAAATAAAAATTACAATAAAAAAAGTGATAAAAACAGATTTAGGAATTGAAAGATAGCTGTTTTTCTCTCTCTCAGACTCTATGTTTGCCCCCCCTTATACTTTTGCGACATTATCCACACCTTTTTTACTCTTCAAAATACAATTTAAACTAAAAAAAAGAATTGTCAATAATTTTTAAACAAATTCCCCTTTTTGTCGCATTTTGTCACATCTTCTATGCTGNTCTTGCTCTTTACACAAACAAGTTCGAGGTCTAACATCCTTTATATTACCTTCTAAAATAGCTTTATTTACAAAATTCCGTATTAAACTTTTCCAATCCATAAATATTATGCTTTTTTCATTCTTTACTCATTTCTTGATTGCCGTTATAATTGTCGTGAATTATTCAGCTTATTGGATAAAATCGGGGCGTAGCGCAGTCTGGCTAGCGCACAGCGTTCGGGACGCTGGGGTCGTGGGTTCAAATCCCACCGCCCCGACCACCTTAAACTTTCTTACTCTCTAATCAAACATCTATTATTATAGAAAGCCTTCAATCTACTTCAACCAATTCATAATCAGTGCTACCCAATCCGATTCTCTCTCCATGTTTGATCTGAATAGACCAATCTACATTATGAGTTATTTTTGATATGCCTTTGGTATTCCGCTTTTCTATAAGATCAATAGATGCCTGATCAATAGCTACAGGATCAAGAGAACTTAGAATACCTATGTCGTCTATTACTGCGGGCTCCTTTGTTGCCACACAGTCACAATCCCTAGTGATATTAATTAAAAAATTTATAAAACCTATCTTCCCTTTAAAATTTTTCCAGGCACAATAGGCATATTCTGTCATTTTTTCCTGAATACGCCTTGTATCTTCATCCCAGCTTAATCGAATTGCCCCAACACTGCAGACTACAAGACATTCTCCACATCCGATACACTTTTCCTCCAAAATAAAAGCACTGTCCTCTTTTTGAATAATAGCTCCTGTAGGGCAATAATTAATACAAGTCGAACAATTTGTACATAGATCAGCATTGACCCTGGGATGAACATCAGAATGTTGTTCAAGCTTGCCCGCACGTGATGCACATCCCATCCCCAGATTCTTTAAGGCTGCACCAAAACCTGTCAGCATATGGCCAGTAAAATGACTCAGACACAAAAGCATATCACTATTAATAAAAGCACTGCCTATTTTGGCTGAGTTTATACGCAATAGATTTGCTTCGATTTCACCATAATCANGGCCGATGAGGCCATCAGCTATGAGAATCGGTATCCCGAGCGCAGCCTGGCTGAAACCATGTCCCCAGGCCAANTTAAGATGATCAATGGAATTAGATCTGTGTCCAATATAAAGAGTATTTGTGTCAGTTACAAACACACGTGACGTCTTCTTTTTTATGCTGCTTATCATATTCAATAGCCAGGGAGATTTTATATAGCCTTTATTACCTTTTTCTCCAAAATGAATTTTAAGTCCAACAAAATAGCCTTTCTCAATTTTATCGTTCAATCCAAGTTCGAGGAAAAGCTTATCTGTTTTTTCCGAGATCATCTTGGAGTTCTCTTCACCCGAAGCAGGTATGAAATATACTTTACTGGACATTTTTCCTTCGGTGCTTAATCAAATAACGCATTTTATTTAAAGAAGCTGTTTTATTCTCATTTTGAGACTTTCTACATCTTTAAAAACTTCGACTGAAGTTGAATTAAATCTTTCTTTATCATCATTCAATATAAAAACCTTCCTGATCCCGGCTTCTTTTGCAGCCTGAATATCAAAATGGGAATCACCAACCACACAGCACTCTTCCTTTTTTAATCCCAACTCTTTCACTGCTGTAATTATAGGATCTCCCGAAGGCTTCCAAAGTCCACTTTCTCGTGTAATCAGGCAATCAAATTCCAGTTTAAATTTATTTAATATATATAACACATTTTCCTTCGAATTATTTGTAACTAAAGCTTTTTTTATCCCTTTTTCTTTTAATAAATCTAAAAATTCTAACATTCCCTCTTTTAAAACTGCTTGAAGAGTGGCTTTCTTCTCATATTTCTCCAGTACTTTCAATTTTTCAGTTTTCTCCGGTTCCTTCAAGTTATGAATAAAATGAAGAATCGGTTTGCCTTGAGTGGCTAACTTTTTTTTTATACGGCTCCAATCGTACGGAACATCCACAACAGTACCATCCAAATCAAATATAACACCTTTAAGTCTCAACAATTCCTCCTTTTTAAAATTATTTTTATTCTATTCTAACCTAATGAAGAGAGAAGGTCTATATTTCGAGTCTTGACATATTACAATCCATTTTTATAGAATCTGTTTTTAACTAATTTAAGGGAGATATCCTAATGGGAAAATTTTTTGCTATACTTGGAGGCCTGGTAATGATGGCAGGCGGTATTATTCTTGTTATCTTCGTATGGTGGCAGGAATTCTATGAACTTGTTTTTGGTTGTATTCCACCTATTCTATTCTTCGGCGGTCTTATTGCTATTATTGCGGGGATCAGCGGCATCAAGGACGCAATGAGAACAAAAAAACTTGAAGAAGAAACAAAAACAGAAGAAAAAGAAGAGGAGAAAAAAGAAGAGGAGAAAAAAGAAGAATAATATAGCCTTACTATTAAGTTTTTTCATTTAAGTTGATTGCTGTTTAAAAATCTTATACTTGCTTTTATCTAAAAGCGGGGGTTGTTATTGTTTTTTTTATTGCATAGCTCTACACAAAAGCCAGATTCTTCTTGACATGTATTTCGTGGTATTGTATTTTGTAATTGAGTTACATAATACAGGAGACGTTAATTATGAAAGATGAAAAAAGCAAAAAAAATTCAGACCCT
>JGI24025J20009_10002391_pt1 | contig 13514 bp, 11 predicted proteins | sample Cruoilmetagenom3_FD_20009 | JGI IMG/M metagenome (IMG submission 20009)
ACTGGGGTTCATTGAGAGAATAAGCCCAAAACCTACAAACTGTTCAAGAGGGATTCGTAACGCGTGGCATTTGTACTATGCGTTGGTTTTAGTGTTTAAGGAGATATGCGGTGGCTTCGGTATTGCGTTGCTCCCCCCTTAACAGAGCGTTACCGAATAAATACTCTAATACGTTTTTGTCCAAAGACGAGCTTGAACGACCGTCCTGTTTTCGCTCCAATAAGACCCCGAAAAGTGGCCCATATAGCTATCTAGGTTAACGCTTTCAAAAAACAGAAGTATATTTCCGATAACTACCTTTGAAGTCCTAGAAACGGAAGTTTACTTCCGTTTTGTAAGTTTATAAGCTGGTGTCTAGTGAAAGCTGGGAAGTCCAGTGATAATTTTGCTAGTTGTCTAAACCCATGTGCTAATAGTTAAAGCATGAGCAAACATTGATACAGTTCAAATGCTATTTAGTAATTGAGCAGGACGCTTTCAAGAAAGCAGGAAAATAAGCGGCTAGAGTTAAATAAGCGTTATTATAGAAATAACTATATTTAAGTACTTTTAAATTTCACTTGCTGTGATTGTACTAACAGTAGGCTTCATCAAAGTTTGTTGTTTATAACCGTATTCTAAAACCGTATATGTAGCGCTTACTCGTATTTGAGCCACAAACCTACCAGTCTAATATTCTCAATATTATGCAGGTGGCGTTTTCAATACCTATAAAAGGCTAATCAGTAATAGCGCTATTAAGCAGTGCAGTAACAACCACTGGTTTTATTAAGTAACAGTTCGCTGTTAAATCCAGCTACAAGATTATTTATAACCGTTTCAACAAAACCACTGCCCTGCGCGCAGCCAAGCCCTTGAGAAAGTGGGCCGGCATAAACAAAGTCACCTTTATCGTTAATCACCACGGCAGCCGGTGTAGCAGGGAGCAGTATTTGTAAAGAGGCTGTTTGCTCAATATTGATAAGCGTAAAATCTTGCGCTTTAGAAAACGCAGCCAACTGTTTTAAATGAGGCTGGGCTTGCTTGGTGCAGCCACAGTCAGGGTCAGTAACGATAATCAACGAATTATGCTTTGCAGCTGTAAACCCTATGTGTTGTTTAAATTGAGTAAACCACCCTGGTTGTTCAAGCACGCCATAGCTGTCAAAAACGCGCAACTGATTATATTGATAATAAACTAAACCAGAAACCGTCAATACTAACCACAGAGCAATCACTGCACTCGTTTTAATGGATGAATTACTTAAATTTAGCAATGCTTTGCTCTAATACCGCAATACTTACGTCGATCATTTGTACTTTAGCGGTTAGTTTTTCTACCACTTTGGTATCTTGATATTGGCTTTGCTGCATTTGTTCTGTGCTAGAAGCTATTTGTTTTGTGTTTACAGCTTGCTCAGCAACAACTTGCGCTACAGAGTGAGTACTTTGGCTGACGGCTTTTATTTGCTCACTCATGGCGCTTATGTTTTCTTTCATGGTGGTGCTGATATGCGTTAAATCAACAACAAAATCGACACACTGGCTCATAGATTGGGTTGACGTTTTACTGTTTGTAACTAAATCTTTTAATGTTAAAGCAATTTTATCTGTCGTGGCTTTACTGCTTGTAGCAAGCGTTCTGACTTCATCGGCTACAACTGCAAACCCGCGGCCATGCTCACCCGCTCTTGCGGCTTCAATGGCTGCGTTAAGCGCAAGTAAGTTAGTTTGCTCTGCAATGCCTGATATTTCATTCAACAACCCTGATATTACATCGCCAGCGGCCACTAAATGATTTATTTGCTCTTCTGTATGATTAAGTAAATTAAGTAGCTCCGTGCTTTTAGTGTCTGTTTGCATAACGTCATTTAAGGCGCTATTTGCAGCTTGAGTAATGTTATCTACTTGCTGCTTTAACACTTCGCTTTCATGCTCAACTAAGCTAAAGCCCTGTGCAACTTGAGCACCAGAGTCAGCTATATCATTAGTTTGTTGCTTTCTTTGCTCTGCCCCGCTTGCTAGCTCATCGTGTACGTTTATTAATTGCTGTGAATTTTGCTGCAGTGAAAGAGACTGCGTTTGCACTTGCCTAATTACATCTGATAAATAACCCAATAAAGTATTAAAGCCCGCTACTGCATTGCTATTTTTATCATCGGCCCTAAGCGAAAGCTGTATATGCTCGGGGTCTTGCATAATGGCTTCGGTCGCTTTGGTTAAAGACACGCCAGCTCGGCGCTCTTGTTGTAGGGTTTTAGCAATATAGCCTGCTACAAAAACTTCTACTATTGCATAGCCGGCATGTATAAGCACCGTAGTAAACGCCAGTCTGTCAGGGTCAAATACATAAAAACCGGTGTTTTGTGTTTGTAAAAAGTAAAAGCTTAAATGATGAACGGCCACAAAAATAATGGCCGTAATAAACACCTGCCACTGTACAAACATAATCAACATGGCCATTAAGATGAATATTTCGAAGTGTATTTCTATTAACCCAAAGGCTTGTTGTATGTGCAAAAAAGAAAACATCATAATTGCCGCAGCCACAACATGGCCTGTGATTGGGTTATTTTGCTGAGTTTTAAGTAACCATATAGGCATTAAACTTAAAGGTAGGCCGACTATAAATGCTTGTGCAAGTGTCCCAAAGTACAAGCCTAGGGCGATAGACTCTACAAACAAAAAAATAAATATTATGGTGAATAAACGACTTACACTATTCATAAATACCTTTAATTATTAAAATTTTTTTAAACAAAATCAGAGGTTGTACGTATTAGCTAATAATTACGACCACATTTAATTATCAATATAGCCTAGCCTGCCAACTTTACTTAATAATTGATAAAACCGCTTTAAACTCAGGTAAGGCTGCGTTTTTTGTCCACTGAAAAATGATACTTTCTACGCTTGTAATTATTGCCCCTGCCTGCTGTAACTGCTCTAGAGCTAGCGATTTATGCATCGTATTTCGTGAGCCCACAGCATCTGCAGCTACATGCACCTCAAACCCTTGTGCTATTAAATCTAAGCAGGTTTGTAAAACACATACATGCGCCTCTGTGCCTATTACTATAATTTGTGAACGCGTAAGCTTTGTAAACACAGCATTAAATGCAGGCTCATTACACGCACTAAAATGTGTTTTTTCAACAGTCTGTGCGTTTATAAGGGTGTTTTTTAAAAGGCTGTGTGTACCACCAAGCCCTTGAGGATATTGCTCAGTCACTATGCTAGGAATTTTAAAAAGGCCGCTTACTTTGGCAATTTTTATTGCCCACTCTAGTAAATCAGAAAATTCGCTAATAGCGGGAGAAAGCTTATCTTGAATATCTATCACTAATAACACGCTGTTATCTGCAGATAAATTTTTGTGACTAACCATAACACCCCGTTTTTAAGTAATTATAATTAGTAAGCGTAGCTTAAATGGTTATAAATAACTAAATTAGTGCTTTAATTTAGTTGTTATAAGTTGTAATCCACATTTTAAAAAATGTGCTATATTTAACTTTTATATGTATATCCCCTGCCCTAGAGCGAGTTTATTAGTGCGATTGAGTATTTTGTTTTTTCTCTTCACCACTGTATGTTTTCTTTGTATTACTAGCGTATCTGCCTCCACAAATTATGCTCAACAACTACAACGAATATCTACCGATGAAGGTTTATCCCAAAATTACGTAACTAAAATTTTGCAAGATGATTTAGGCTATATTTGGATAGCTACAGCGCAAGGGCTTAATCGATTTGACGGCTACACGGTAACCCCTTTTGATGGCGGATTTACCCTTAACGAAAACTTCATCACTACACTATTTAAAACGCATGCAGGCAATATAATTGTTTCTACTGAGCTTGCCGGTGCCTATTTAGTTAACCCAAAAACGTTAACTACTCGTAATATATTTTCGGGCAATCTTGCAGGTAATACAGCTAGTTTCGCTTCTATTGAAGCGATAGCCCAGCACCAAGATACCTTTTACCTTGCCATTTTAAACAACGTGTATTCACTTAACTCTAAAACAAATTCACTTACTTTAGAGTTTACTATAGGCAATGAAAACAGCGTGGTGCGCGCGTTAAAATATTACAAAAATACGCTATTTATAGGCACACAAACGGGTTTATTTAGCTACGACCTAAAAACAGAGTCATTAACCCCTCTTAATTTACATACTCCCGATAAACAAACAGTCGATAACAGTAATGTTAAGTTTTTATCTGTAGACCCCGCGCTAGGATTATTAGTAGGCACCGTTGAGGGCATGTACGCGCTAAGTTTAAATAGCTCAGCAGGAGCAGCTGCAGATAAAAGCACTAAAAGCGTGATTGCTGATTACAATATTTGGGATTACAGCAATACACCCTATGGCGAATTTATTGCCACAGAGCATGGCTTGTTCGAATTTAACCGAGAAAAGGGCACCACTGAGTTAATTCTTAGCTTTGATCAAAGTAAATTTAATATTACCGAAAATACTATTAACGATTTAATGGTCGACTCAAGTGGCGTGTTTTGGCTGGCGTCGCGCACTCAAGGCGTGCTTACTTGGTCAATAAACACACGGCGTTTTAACAAAATCACCCTATCCGAAAACAACTATATAAACAGTATTTACCAAGACGATGATTTATCTATGTGGTACGGCACCGATAATGGCCTTGCTCATGTAAATGCTAAAAACAAAACAACCTACTACCTAACCTCGCAAGACCCTAAAGCGGTTTATGGTGAATACGCTATTTTTGCAATTAATAAAGCGCATTTAGAATCCACTTCACGGTATTTATGGCTAACGGGGTACTACAGTTTAATTTTATTTGACAAAGAAACAGGCACTGCCGTTGCCAAAAAAGATTTAAATAACGCAATGTCTGAAGGTGCGGTTATTTATGGTTTGTCTGAGGTAGCCCCCGACACATTCGCTTTTTATAATGATCACAGTTTTTATGTTTATAATGGCAAAACAGGGTTAACGCGCGAAATTAACGAGTTAAAACAACATGTAAACCCTTTAGAGGCCTATACTTTTCATCGACCTTTTGATGATTACCCAAATGAATTTGTATTAAGTACAACTACCCACTTTTACCGCTTTAACGAGCAAACAAACACCCTTACTACTATTTATAAAACCAGTAAAAAAGACAGCCAAAATTACCACACAGTAGAAAACTGGTTAACCGATAAAAATAACATTTTATGGTTAGCAACAACCAGCGAAGGCCTAGTGGGTATTGATGCACAGAGCTTTGAAAAAAAGCACCACTTTAACGTAAGTAACGCCTTAAAAACGCAGTCTATTTATTCGCTTATTTGCGATGAGTATGGTTATTTATGGTTTAGCAGTAAAAATGGTTTGTACCGCTTAAATACCGATACGTTAAGACTGCGAGTTTTTACGGTAAAAGATGGTTTATCGGTTAATTTATTTAGCACTTTAGGGGCAATTACGCTTAAAAATAACACTGTAATGTTTGGCAGCAGTTATGGTGCAATTTCGTTTAACCCCGCTGAGTTTATACAGCAAAGCACGCAAACAACAACCTCAATAACCGATATTACATTAATGTCGCGCGATTTAGACTATCAGCCAAATCAGTTTGCCACCTCTGCATTGCAATTAACACATGAAGATATGGGTTTGGAGGTTAGCTTTTCTAATTTTGATTTTCAAAATAGCGCGGAAACACGTTACAAAATTACGCTTCAAGGACCTACTTCGCTAGAGTATGATGATTTAAAAGCAAACAAAATATTTTTTACAAAGCTCCCACCAGGTAATTATCAATTAAAGGCCAGCGCGTATAACTTTAATAGTGCGACCGAATCAAAGCCGGCGCTGTTAAATTTTAATGTGTCATACGCGCCGTGGAAGTCTCCTTATGCGTATGCGGCTTATATTTTAATTATTATAACTGTGCTGTGTTTACTGTTTTGGCAATACAGAAGCAGACAGCTAGCCATAGCTAATGCGCAAAAAGCGACAATACACTCGCAAAAACAAACCGAGCTTGCGCTCAGTAACAATAAAAGTGGCATTTGGGATTACCATTACAACGACGATTCGGTAAATACAAACCGGGGGAGTGAGCTTGGGTATATTAATTTGCCAAACCGTATCCCGCTAAAACATTATTTAGCTTTAATTCACCCTGAAGACAAACCACGGGTTATTTCGCACTGGTTAAATTTTACCAAACAAAAAAAGCATGAGCATTGGCAAGCAACTTACCGGTTAAAGCATAAGCTTGGCCATTGGTTGTGGTATCAAGATTTAGGGCAAATTATTTATGACGAACAAACAAATAAACCGGTATCTGTATCTGGCATATATACCAACATAACTGAGCAACGTGCCAATGAGCAGCAAGCCAACATTTTAGGTGAGGCGTTTGGGCAAATAAACGACTGGCTGCTTATTTTAGATAATAACTTGGTGCCGGTTTCTGCAAATAACAGTTTTATAAAAACCTTTTCGCAAACTCATAAACATCCGCTTAGCTTAAAAGTGTTTATTAACGCGATAGGTAAAGTGCAATGTAAAAGCTATGCCAACACATTAAAAAGCTTAACAGCAAAACAAAATTGGCGAACTGATGCCGTTATTAAAACTGCAACTAACCCGCACCACCCCATACATATAAGTGCCACTGCAATCGCTAAAGATACACATAGCATAAATTACTATGTAATTGTTATTTCGGATTTAACCGAGCAAAAAAAGGCAGAAGACGAGCTGCGCTATTTAGCCAATTTCGATCCCCTAACACAATTGCCTAACCGCAGTTTAATGCATCAAAAAATTGGTAAATCGATTAAAAAAGCTCACCAGCAGCTCACTCAAAGCGCTTTACTATTTATAGATTTAGACAAATTTAAACCGGTAAACGACACATTTGGCCACGCAGTGGGAGATCAACTACTGTGTAATATCACCCAAAGAGTGAGCGCTATGTTGCCAAGTAATGCCACGCTAGGCCGCCAAAGCGGTGACGAATTTTTAGTGCTTATTGATAACGTAGAAGACATAGCCGCACTTAATAACATAGTCAAAAGTATCAGCTCAGAACTTGCCAATAAGGTCATTATCGAAGATTTTTCTATTAATATATCAGCCAGTATTGGCGTGGCTTTATACCCATTTGATGCCAGCTCGACCGATTTACTGATCAGAAACGCCGATGTAGCCATGATGCATGCAAAGCAAGCTGGCCGAAACGGGTTTAAGTTTTTTAACGACTCGATGAACGAGCAAATAAAACAAAAGCTCATCCTCGAAAACGATTTAAAAGACGCCGCGAAAGATAATCTATTATTTAATCACTACCAACCCATAATAGACACGCACGCACAAACAATAAATGGGGTTGAGTTACTTATGCGCTGGGAAAATAACGGCCAATTTGTCTCGCCGGCATTATTTATCCCTATTGCTGAAGAAACAGGCCTGATAGAAGCATTAACTGAGCAAGCTTTAGAGCGCGCGCTAACTGAGCTAGCCCCTACATTGGCCAGCAACCCATTGTTTTATATTTCACTTAACTTGTCGCCAAAGCACATTTTAAGGACGAATATAGCAACCAAGCTGACCAATATATTAAAACAGCATCAAATGAGCCCAGTACAACTGCGCCTAGAAATAACAGAAAACATACTGCTAGAAGACAAGCAAAAAGCCGCAAAGCAACTACAAAAGTTAAAATCGGCTGGTTTTAAGCTGTTACTCGATGATTTTGGCACCGGCTACTCATCACTTACTTATTTGAGCCAGTTCCCTATTGATGTCATTAAAATAGATCAAAGCTTTGTTAACAGCATTGGGGTTGATAAAAGTGATGAGTCGATCATCAAAACCATTTACACTTTAGCTCAAAACTTGGAGCTTTATTGCATAGCCGAAGGCGTTGAAACTAAGCAACAAAAAGCCTTTTTAGAAGGGTTAGGTTGTCATGTTTTACAAGGTTATTATTTTGCAAAACCAATGCGGGCAGAGCAATTACAAAACCCCGAAACACATGAGCATATTCACACTTTAATAAAAAGTTAGCTATGAATATGCTGGCATTCGTGGCTTTCTATTTGCAGTACGCTGCTTTTAACATTAAAACGAGCAGCGAGGAGTTTTTCTATTTTTAAGCGGCAGGCTTCATCGTGCTTTTCAATTGTACAATGCTCTTTTAACACCACGTGAGCGCCGACAATAATATCGCTGTCTTTGCGCGACACCGTCACATTATGTACGTTATGCACATGCTCTAAATCGGTAATTGACTGCTCAATATCCTTCACTTTAGGCAACTTAGCGTTATTAAAGAACAGCCCCTTAATACAGCTCGTGATCACTTTACCGCCGGTAAATAACACAAACGAGGCAATTAGCATGCTCGATAAAATATCAATAATGCTCCAGCCCGTAAAATAAATAAGTACGCCAGCTATAAATGTAGAAATGGTCGATATAATGTCAAAAAACGAATGTAAAAATACAGCGTACACATTAATGCTTGCTTTGCGGCCTTTATAAAGTACCCACGCTGCAGCACCATGAAATAAAAACCCCACAGAGGCAATACTCGACATTAAAAAGCTGTTTATTGCTAAATCATGACCATCGTTATGATGGGAAATTCTCTCTACACCTTCATATAAAATAACGGAGCTTATCGCCAAATACAGTAAACCATTAATTAAACCACCAATGAGCTCAGCGCGTTGATAGCCATCGTTATAGGTTTTAGCAAAATGAATTGCTAAGCTTGAGGCAATAAGGGCAATAAATAGCGAGCTATTATGCACAAATAAGTGCCCTGCATCGGCAAGTACAGCAAGCGAATTAGCGTAATAAGCGCCAATTACCTGAATTACCATAAATGAACATGTTATCGCTAAAGCGATAAGTAACCGACGACGAGACGCCTGGTGTGTAGTGATTTCTGTCATGAAATGCTTGAAAAACCTATACTTAAAATGCAAATAAGCCGTCAGGTGGCTTAGAGTAGAAAAGGGTAATGATATACAGTAGCAATTGTAATACGAAGCCCTCTTAAACGCACTAAAAACTTAGCAAAATAGCTAAAGTTGTACTAAATAACATAGTAGGAACAATTAAATTGTATGTAAAATCAACAAAGCTTATTCCGTTTGCCGTTGTACTTTATGATGCTAAAACACAAGCCTATAAAGCAAACACTCAAGCGCAGAGTATATTTGATTTACCCTCACAGCCAACATTAAAAGATGCAGACTTTAAGCACCTCACGTTAAGTAGTACAGAAAGTAAAAAACAATTTACTGTTACGCAATTGTTTGAAAAATACTTAGTTATAAATACTAACTGCCACGTATTTTTACAAAAACAAACGCAATGCCTATTACTAAACGCCAAACTTGCCTTCGCTAAATAGTCACTTACACTTTGCTACGTTTGAGATAATTGAACACAACGAAGATGCGCAATATAACTTTGATAAAATTATTTCAAAAATTTCTACCGACTTAATAGATATTCAAATTGACGATATTGATACTCATATAGAGTTTGCGCTTAAAGCCATTGGCACTGTATGCCATGCCGATAGGAGCTACTTATTTAAATTTTCTGAAGATGGTAAGTCAATGCGTAACACCCATGAGTGGGTTAACCAAGGGATTCAGCCATTTAAAGATCAACTACAGCACATACCAAAAAACTCACTTCCCTACTTTGCTAATTTAATGGGCACCACACACTTATTTAAAGTAAATGATGTTGCCAGCCTCCCAGAAAAAGCGACTAAAGAAAAACAAGAACTTGAGCGTGAAGGTATTCAATCGGTACTGTGTATTGGCCTTCGCTACGATAAGGAGCTAGTAGGCTTTATTGGTTGTGATTGTGTAAAGCAAAAACGTGAGTGGACAGACTTAGACTTAATTAGGATAAAACTAGTAGGTGAAATAATCGCTAATGCGTTTAAAAACTTAAACTACAAGCAAGAGCTTCAGCATATTCAACAACAGCTAATTACCGCAAATCAAAAACTTAACCACCTTGTTAATACCGACAGCCTCACCACAATTGCAAATAGACGTTGTTTTGACAAAGCACTAGAGAGCGAAATTAAACGCTGCGCACGTGCTAAGCAACCGGTTAGCTTAATTATGTGCGATATAGATTTTTTTAAAAATTACAACGACAGCTACGGCCATCAACAGGGCGATGAAGCCTTAGTTAAGGTGGCAACTGCGCTTAAGTCGCAATGCCAACGCGAAGGCGATTTAGCCGCGCGCTATGGCGGTGAAGAATTTGCGGTCATTTTACCGGCAACTAATGAGCAAGACTGCCAACAATTTACCCGCTTAATTCAACAAGCAATTAACGCGGCAGGCATAAAACACAATAATTCTACCGTAAGTGAGTACTTAACATTAAGTATCGGTTTTTATTCAGCCACACCGGATAAAAATAGCACGCCACAGTGCTTTATAAGTAAAGCCGATCAAGCACTCTATACCGCAAAAGAAACAGGCCGTAATAAGGTATGCCAATTTAAACCCACTCACTAAAAGCTTGTTTTTGTGGTGCATAAATTCAAGTAGTGATAATCTATACACGCTGAAATTATAAACAATACAACAACTCAGCAACTCCACTCTCATAAGGAATTTTTAAATGGATCCAATCAATCAAATACTAAATATGGTATTTACTGTTGAAGCATTTTTACTTGTTTTTGTAATTGTACTTCTAAAAAGTAGTGTTAAGTTTGTACCTCAAAACCGAGCATGGTTAATAGAGCGCTTTGGAAAATACCAATCAACTAAAGAAGCCGGCCTCAATTTTATTGTGCCATTTATAGACCGCATTGCTGCAGACCGTAGTTTGAAAGAACAAGCTCAAGATGTTCCCTCACAGTCAGCCATCACAAAAGATAATATCTCTCTAATTGTTGACGGTGTATTGTACTTTCGAGTACTTGACCCTTACAAAGCAACATACGGCGTGGATGACTATGTATTTGCTGTTACTCAATTATCGCAAACAACTATGCGTTCAGAGTTAGGTAAAATGGAACTAGATAAAACCTTTGAAGAACGTGACTTATTAAATACCAACATTGTTGGCAGCTATTAACCAAGCAGCTGAGCCATGGGGTATACAGGTTTTACGCTATGAAATAAAAGATATTGTGCCGCCTCAATCAGTTATGGAAGCAATGGAAGCTCAAATGAAAGCTGAGCGTGTAAAACGCGCGCAAATATTAGAATCCGAAGGTGATAGACAAGCAAATATTAATGTTGCAGAGGGTAAAAAGCAGGCGCAGGTACTTGCCGCAGAAGCAGAAAAAGCAGAACAAATACTCAGAGCAGAAGGTGAAGCAAAGGCCATTATTGCGGTAGCTGAAGCACAAGCAGATGCTCTGCGTGAAGTAGGTGCAGCAGCAGATACAGAACAAGGACAAAAAGCTATCCAATTAGACCTTGCAACTAAGGCTATCGCTGCAAAAGAGGCCATAGCTAAAGAGTCATCGGTCGTTTTACTTCCCGATAACGCCACCGATGCTAGCTCGCTCGTAGCGCAAGGTATGTCTATTATCAATACATTAAATAAAACGCAAAAGCTGCAATAAAGCCTATTAGCTTAATTTAGGAGAATATATGGACCTAATTTCGCAAAACTTACCACAAGCTTTAATGGTTATAGGTATTATTGCATTAATAATAGAAGTCACCGTTTTAGGGCTATCTACTATTATTCTGCTTTTCTTGGGGTTGTCTTTGCTTACTTCTGGGCTATTAATGGTTGCAGGAGTACTACCCGAAACTATTACAGCGGCACTTTGGAGCAATACCATCATTACCGCTGTTTTGGCACTACTTTTATGGAAACCCATGAAACGTATGCAAGAAAATGTAGACTCTAAGCAAATAAATAGCGATTTCGCCGATCTTACTTTTGTATTAGCAAAAGATGTTTCAGATAAAGAAATAACAACACATCAATATTCTGGCATAAGCTGGCAACTCAAAAGTACACAACCCATTAGTGCTGGCACCAAAGTAATAGTGGTTAAAAAAGAGGTAGGTGTTATGTGGGTTGCCCCTGCCCCGTAACGTTTTATATTATTACGGGCGGCTCTAGCTGCCCGTTTTTTATACCTGATATTTTAAATACATTACCTTGTAATGACTGGTTAGTTTTTACATTACTGTCATCTGCAGAAGTTACAAATAGCCACTGTGCGTTATTACCACCAAACGCAACGCTTGTAGGTTTTGTTGCAGCAAGCGACAGTGTGTTTAAAACCTCCCCATCTGGCGATAAACACATAACGCAGCCCATATCCCATACCGCAAGCCATAAGTTGCCAAGGGCATCAATCACACAGCCATCTGGGTCTACTTGGGTATTTTTAAATTGATAAAAAACTTGGGCGGGTAATATAGGCTCACCGCTATCTGGGTTTACATTTAAAGTAAAAATACAGCTGGCTTTTGAGTCGCAGTAATAAGCACGTGAGCGCGCTTTATCAAAACATAACCCGTTGGGAATGGTTAAACCTTGCACCACGCAATTAAGCGAATTTTGATAAAAACGGTAAATCTTACCTTCGCCTGAGCGGGCGTTTGTATCCATAGTGCTTAGCCAAAAACCACCCCAAGGGTCTGCCCGACCATCATTAGAGCGCCGTGTGGACTGGGTATTTTCTAAAAATGTGAGCGTTTGGCGCACCCCAGAAGCTATATGGTATTTATAAATACCCGTACTGGTGCCAATAATAAGGTGTGCTTTATCAAGCCACGCTAAAGCCGAAANCGTATCTTGCATTTCAACTTGTGTTAGTGAGTCAGGCTTTGTTAAACACTTACTTAGCAGCAGGTTTTTTTCTATATCTACCCAAAATAGCGTTTCAAGCAAAGGGTGCCAAAGCGGGCTTTCACCTAACTTATTTTGCAAGTTACTAAATACGGTCACACTTGAGTCAGTCATAAATAACGATTTTTTAATATTAACAAAGCTTGTATTAATAAATACTTTATCAGAAATACCCAACACTTACGATTAAACAAAACACTTTAGCAGCTAAACGCTTTTGCTAAGCCAAACAGTGCACTAATACCAAATAGCTTAATTAAGTGATTTAGTTTTAAATACTAAACCAAGTTGATTACAGGGTAAAAGCTTCGTTATTGGTCTGTTTATATCAAAATCTTTAGCGCCGTTAGCGCCAAGTTTAATCCCTTAAGTGAATTAAGTAATGTGGCAAATGAGTATAATTATTTCAGCATTTTATCGCGCTTTACTTGGTTAGTTGGTAATATCATCAAAAGGGAGGTAATAGTATGATTAATAATAACAATAAACACTCTTTAGTGGTTGAGGGAGGTGCAATGCGCGGTATTTTTGCCGCCGGCGTGCTGGATGAGTTTTTAGCGCAGCGCTATCAACCTTTTACTAATTACTTTGGGGTCTCTGCTGGCGCTACCAATATAGCCGCTTATTTATGCCAACAACCTAAACGAAATTACCATGTTATTACCGATTTTT
>JGI24025J20009_10002392_pt1 | contig 13511 bp, 8 predicted proteins | sample Cruoilmetagenom3_FD_20009 | JGI IMG/M metagenome (IMG submission 20009)
CTATTTTAATAATATGTTTTTCTTTCTTTTAATTTTCTTATTTCTTCCTCGATGTTTAATAGCTTCTTAAACAGCTCATCGTAAGTCTTTGATTTATCATCAATTTTAACCATTTCCTCTTTAATATCACTTATTTGACGCCTTAATTCAAATTCCTTTATTCGACAATAAATTTCATGTGATACTATAAGTGGATTTTCATATTCTCTTTCTTCAAATAGTAGTTTGTTGAAAAGCTTCTTTGAGGCTGCAGAAGTTAGATTATCTATAACATTATATATCTTATTATACTTATCTCCAGTTAATCCTCCTTTAAGAAGAGCAAATATTTCTTTTGCTGGAGGATATTTAAATTCATCTTTTTCAAGCTCAAATAGAATCTCTCTTGGTTTTCCTTCACTTTGTATTATCAGAGAAATAGCTTCCAGTTCAATAGACGTTTGAGGAGAAATTTTTGTTTCATCAAGCTCAACATCAGCTTCAGTATAAGTTGTTTTTCTTCTACTTAACAAGGTTTGTTTTCTTTTCTTCTCATTCACATCTGACAAATAAGAGAAAAGTCTCTGTTCACTCATATCAATTTTTTGAGCAACCTTCTTAATATATTCTTCCTGTAATATCCTTGAGGGTAGATCCGATATGAAATTTACAGCATCATATGCAGTTTTTAATTTACCGTTAATTGTTGATGTATCCTTTCTTTCTAAAATAGATTTTAAGGTAAAATCAACCAATGGTTCTGCACTATTTATTAAATCAATAATATTCTCATCCTTTTTTTCCACAATAAATTTAGCAGGGTCATATCCTGAAGGAAGAGATACTGCTGACATATTGACATTATATTGATGATACAGCTCTATATTTCCATTATATTCTTTTAATAGCTCAATTCCTCTTTCAGTAGCAGCCTCCCCGGCTGCGTCTGCATCAAAAATTGTGATGATGTTATTTGTAAATCTGTTTAATAACCTGATTTGTTCTATAGTTAGAGCTGTTCCCATACTGGCAACACAATTTTTTATTCCTTCCTGGTTAAGAGCTAATATATCTGTATATCCCTCCACTACAATTACTTTATCTTTTTTCACCATCTCTTCTTTTGCTTTGTCTATTCCATACACTGTCTTTTTCTTCTTGTATAACATTGTTTCCGGAGAATTTATATACTTTGCAGTCTCTTCTTTTAATGTTCTACCACCAAAGGCAATTACCATTCCTGTTAAATCCCAGATTGGAAACATAATTCTATCTCTAAACCGATCATAACAACCTCGCTTGGTTTTTGAACTTTCTACTGCAAGACCAGATTGCAATAATTCATGAACATTAAATCCTGATTTAATTGCATAATTTGTTAAGCTATCCCACCTGTCTGGTGCATATCCTAATTCAAATTTTTTTATTGCTTTTGGTTTAAGACCTCTTGAATTTAGATATCTTCTAATATGAGCTGCATCTTCTGAATATAGTTTTTTTACATAAAAATTCTTTGCCAGTTTATGAATTTCATACAATCTTTCTTTGATTTTCTTCCTCTTGCTACTAGGGATGCCATACCTATCTCTTCTTAAAGTGTATCCAATTTTATCGGCTAAAAGTTGCAAAGCACCAGAAAAATCAACGTTTTCAATTTTCATGATAAATGAGAAAATATCTCCTCCGGCTTCACAACCAAAACAATGAAATAATTGCTTTGTTGGGTCCACTGTAAAAGATGGTTTCTTTTCTGGATGAAATGGACAAAGACCCATAAATCTCTTACCAGATTTTTTCAATTTTACATATTGAGAAACAACTTCTACTATATCGCTTTTATTCCTGACCTCTTCAACATCATCAACACCTGAATCTCTAAAATCTCTATATGTTTGACTCATATCAATTTTAATATAAAGTTATTATTTTTATTATAAGGTTATTATTTCTGTTATTCTTTTTCTTCTATTGTGGCTTGGGCTGCTGATAGTCTTGCTATAGGAACTCTAAATGGAGAACAGCTTACATAATTTAAACCAACTTTATTACAGAAATGTATTGATTTGGGATCTCCACCATGTTCACCACAAATTCCCAATTCTATATCTGGTTTTGTCTGTCTTGCTAATTTACAAGACATTTCAACTAATTTACCTACTCCATCAATATCCATTACCTCAAANGGATTCTTTTCAAGTATTTTTAGTTCAATATATTGTGGAATGAATTTNGGTTCNGCATCATCTCTACTNAAACCNAATGTAGTCTGAGTAAGATCATTTGTTCCATANGAGAAGAAGTCAGCATAATTTGCTATTTCATCTGCAGTTAGGGCTGCTCTTGGAAGCTCAATCATTGTACCAATTTTATAGGAGATATTTTTTCCTNTTTTTTCTAAAACTTCCTTTATTATTTTTTCTGATTCTTCTCTTGTAATCTTTAATTCCATTTTATCTGCTACAAGTGGAATCATTATTTCTACAACAGGTTCATAACCTTCATCAACCACATCACAAGCTGCTTCTATTATTGCTCTTACCTGCATCTGGTAAATATCTGGTCTGGTAATTCCTAATCTGCATCCTCTTAACCCCAGCATAGGATTTGCTTCTTGTGTAACACGAATTGCTTTTAATAGTTCCTCTTTTTCTTCAATCTCCTCCTCGGAAGTCCCTTCCTGTTTGAGTTTTTGAAGTTCAAGTAATGTCTCAACATAATCGGGTAAGAATTCATGAAGAGGTGGATCAAGTAATCTAATTATCACTGGAAGACCAGTCATTGCTTTAAAAATTCCTACGAAATCTTCTTTCTGTGCTCTCAATAACTTTTCAAGAGGCTTAACTCTTTCTTCATTAGTTTTAGCCAATATCATTTTTTGTACATATGGAAGTCTATCTTCAGCCATAAACATATGTTCTGTTCTACATAAACCTATTCCTTCTGCACCATATTCTCTTGCTTTTTTAGCATCTTCTGGCGTGTCAGCATTTGCCCATACTCCCAATCTTCTTATCTCATCACACCACTCTAACAATGTAATAAAATCCACATTAATTTCTGGTTCAATTAAAGGAATTTCTCCAAGTATAACATTTCCTTTAGTACCATCTATAGTGATGATATCATCTTCTTTTACAATAATATCTCCAACATTAAACTGATTTTTATCATAATCAATATGAATTTCTTCTGCTCCACAGACACAAGGTTTTCCCATACCTCTTGCTACTACTGCTGCATGACTTGTCATTCCTCCATGACTTGTTAAAATTCCCTGTGATCCTATGACTCCATGAATATCATCAGGTGTTGTTTCCCATCTTACTAATATTACCTTCTCACCAGCTTGCCCCATCTCTGCTGCTTTATCAGCATCAAAAACAACTTTTCCAATTGCTGCACCAGGAGATGCATTAAGACCCTTTGTTAAAACATTTAATTCTGCATCAGGGTCTATTCTTGGATGCAAAAGCTGGTCAAGTTGATATGGTGATATTCTTTTGACCGCTTCTTCTTTAGAAATAAATCCTTCCGTATGCATATCAACTGCTATTTTTAGTGCTGATGCTGCAGTTCTTTTTCCAGTTCTTGTTTGAAGCATATACAATTTTCCCTGCTCAATAGTGAACTCAAGATCCTGCATATCAGTATAATGCTCTTCAAGTTTATCCATAAGATCTGTTAACTCTTTATACATTTCAGGTAAATCATTGTTAAGTTCAACAAGTTGTTTAGGAGTCCTTATTCCTGCTACTACATCCTCTCCCTGAGCATTTAAAAGATATTCACCATAATATACCTTTTTACCATTAGCAGGATCTCTTGTAAAAGCTACTCCAGTTCCAGAATCCCAACCCATGTTACCAAAAACCATAGTTTGCACATTTACAGCAGTTCCCAGATCTTCAGGAATTTCATTTGCCTTACGATAAACAATTGCTCTCGGGGTGAACCATGAATCAAATACAGCTTTTACAGACATTTGTAATTGTTTTAATGGCTCATGAGGAAATTCTTCCCCTTTTTCTTCTATAATGATATTTCTATATTTTAAAATTAGTTCTTTGAGATCATCTGTTGTTAGTTCTGTATCATATTTATATCCTTTTTCTTTTTTCATCCTGCCAAGTGTCTTTTCAAATTTAAGACCATCTACACTCATTACAATTTCTCCAAACATCGAAATAAATCTTCTATATGAATCATATGCAAATCTCTCATTTCCTGTTAGTCGTGCTAATCCTTTAACTGATTCGTCATTTAATCCTAAATTTAAAACAGTATCCATCATACCTGGCATAGAAAACATGGCACCCGACCTGACAGAAATAAGTAGTAGATTTTCTGGATCTCCAAATTTCTTTTCAGTAATATCCTCAAGCTTTTTTAAATTTTTCCCTATCTGTTCCTGCAACCCCTCTGGAAAAACCTTTCCCAATTTATTGTATTTAATACAAGTTTCAGTTGTAATTACAAAACCTTGAGGAACAGGAAAATCCATTTTGGTCATCTCACAGAGATTTGCACCCTTACCACCAAGTAATGAGCGCATTTCCATTCCACCCTCATTAAAGAAATAAACATACTTTTTTTCCATCTTCATCCCTTCTATCTAATATTTTTACTTTTTAATCTGAGATTGCTTCGGGACTTTGTCCCTCGCAATGACAGATACAGGACCTCTCTCACAATGACCACAAAGGTCTATTCAGAATGATGTATTTCTTTTTATTTTTTGTATACGAAATGAATTATTTTTGAAAAGTCACAAAACATGTTATAGGTTTTGACACATAATAAGAGTAAAGATAGACGGTTTCTCTTAATATTTATATCTTTTTCCATAATTAATACATCATCGAATAGTTTGTCAACTAATGGTCTTAAGCTAGAAAGTTTTTTTAAGACTAGATCATATTTTTTAGAATCTATTAGTTCTTTTATTTTTCGCTCACTGGTTTTGATTAAATCATTTAATTTAATCTCAGTTGGATGAGACAGCAATTTATCGTCTACAGGATAAAACTCAGGATAAGACATTTCTCCTTTTGAAAGGTTATAGCATCTCTCATAAGGAACTATTATATCTTCAAAATTTCCAGATTTTACAAATTCAAAAAGTGCTGACTCTCTCTCCACAATATCAACTATCTGTTCGTTACTCACAGAAGTTATAGCATCAAAGAGTTCAGACGGATGTTCTAAGCTAATTAAATATGCTTTTAACCTATCCAAAATGAAATCTTTAACTTTTTTTACAATTTCCTCTTTGCTGAATTCAAATGCTTTCCCAAAATCACTCTCTTTTTTATTTTGATTTTTATGATTGAATTTAAGATCTGCCTCCTTACCTACTTGTTTTTTATTATTGAATACGGTATTAGCTTTTGTTGCTGCTTGTATTCCCTCTTCTTCCTGAGTTAAAAAATGTAAAATCTGATCTTTATAAAGTTCATAATTTTTAGTTATCATATCTGATAAGGAGAAAGATAGACTAATATTTAAAACAATAGATATTATTCCACTGGCTTGTCTTCTTAATGCATGTGGATCTTGAGAGCTAGTAGGAATATGTCCAATAGATAACATACCTAATATATTATCTAATCTATCTACAACTGAAACAATAGAACCAACTTTTGATTCTGGCAAATCACCATCAGCTTGTATTGGAAGATAATGCTCATAAATAGCCTTAGATACAATTTTTTCTTCCCCACTTAATTTTGAGGATTCATATAAAGTACTTATATAAGAAGAGTCTGTATAAATCTTTCCAACAACACCCTGTAGTTCTGGAAATTCACCAACCATTTTAGTTGTAAGATCATTTTTACATAACTTTACTGTTTGCTTTAAATTATCTATTAAATCTTGCATATCGTTTATATCAGCAAGATATGTCCCTAATTCTTCTAATCTTTTTATTTTGTTATATAGAGAGCCCAATTTATCATGATAAACTATACCTTTCAAAAGCTCTGTTCTATCACTGAAATTAATTGATATATCTTTATGAAATGAATATGAAGCATCCTCTAATCTTGCTTTTAAAACCCTTTGATGTCCTTCTTTTATTAAATCTTCACTTTCTTTAAATCCGTTATGAGCAACCACGAATAGATTTGTAAGGTTTCCATCAATATCCTCAATGGGAAAATATCTCTGATGAGACTGCATTGCTGTTACTAAAATCTCTTTTGGTAATTTCAGAAATTTCTCTGGATAATTACATATCATTACCTGAGGAAATTCAACTAAATTTACTACCTCATCAAGCACTTTTGGAGTTATTTTAACCTTAAGTTTCTTATCCTTTATTTTTTCTATTATTTTCCTTAAAATTTTATCTTCTATCTTTTCATGCTCTATTTCATTCCCCTCTAATTTCTTATCCTCTATTATCCTTTCTTCTATTCTTTTTATCTCCTCAAGTATTATTTTTCTTCTTAAGTTTTGATCAACAATCACTAATTTTTCCTTCAACTTATCAAAATATTCTGAGCAGTTATTTATTAAAATAGTCTCTTTTCCAAATAATCTATGACCATATGTAAATTTATTAGATTTAATGCCATCAATTGAAAAATCAATTAATTCATCTCCAAATAGTGAAAGAACCCACCTGATAGGTCTAGAGAATCTTAAATCAGGAAAATCCCAAAGCATTGATTTTTCAAATTCCAAGGAAAGAATAATTTCTTTTAATATCATAGGTAAGACATCTATTGATTTTTTTCCACTTTCAATCTTTTCTGCAAAAACTACTTCCCCTTTTTTACCAATTTCTATTCCAAGTTGGTCTAAATTAACCCCCATAGCTTTAGCAAAACCAATTGCCACTTTGGTTGGTTTGTCATCTTTATCATATGCATCTTTCTTAAAAGGACCAAGAACCTTAGTGGTAAGAGGAGATTGGGTTTCTTCAATATTATTTATATAAAGAACAATTCTTCTTGGGGAACCATAACTGTTTATCTTTTCATAACCAATTCTATAGTTCTTAAGAACCTTTTCAGAATTTTTATGAATTTGCTCAATTGCTGAATAAACAGCTGATGAGGGTAGTTCTTCAGTTCCAATCTCTAATAATAAATCCTTAATCAATCCTTTGCCACCTTTTTAAAATTATTTAAATAAATTTTTATTGAGATTCTTCCCCTTCGTTACACTCAGGGTCAGAATGACAATGTTCTTTTAGAAGGGGTGTCTTAATTCTTCTCTATGAGTCAGATATTCTTTTGCAACTAATCTTGCTAAGTCTCTCACTCTTTTGATGTAATTTGTTCTTTCAGTAACTGATATTGCTCCTCTTGAATCTAACATATTGAAAGCATGTGAGCATTTTAAAACTAATTCATGAGCAGGAAATATTAGCTTTTTCTCCAAGACTTTTTTACATTCTAATTCCCACATATCAAACTGTTTTTTTAACATTTTAATATCTGCTAAATCAAAATTATAAATTGACCATTGATTCTCTGCTTCTTTATAAATCTCTCCATATGTAATCTTATCATTCCATTTCAATTCAAAAACATTGTTTTTCCTTTGAATATGCATAGCCAATCTTTCCAAACCATAAGTAAGCTCAGCAGTAATAGGAAAAAGTTCAATACTTCCCATCTGTTGAAAATAGGTGAATTGGGTTATCTCCATTCCATCTATCCAGACTTCCCATCCCAGTCCTGATGCACCTAATGTGGGTGATTCCCAATCATCTTCAACAAATCTTATGTCATGTTCCCTTAAATTAATCCCTAATGATTCCAAGCTTTTCAAATAAATATCCTGTACATCTGATGGAGAAGGCTTTAATACAACTTGATATTGATAAAAATATTGCATTCTAAAAGGATTTTCTGCATATCTCCCATCTGTTGGTCTTCTGGATGGAGATATATAAGCAGCTTTCCAGGGTTCTGGACCTAAACATCTCAAGAAAGAAGCCCAGTGGAAAGTACCTGCTCCCTTTTCCAAATCCTGGGTTTGTAAAATCAAACAACCATAATCAGACCAATATTGATGAAGGTTTAAAATCATGTCCTGAAAGTTCAAAAAACCTCCTTAAAACCACTTATTTAAAATATATAAAGAAAATTATAATTTAATTGAGAATAAATATACAAGAAAAACCATTTTTTGTCATTCCTTCACTTTGCTCAGAGATTGCTTCGCTATCGCTCGCAATGACAGAGTATCAACATATATTTTTTTATTACTGTTATGCAAATTTCTCATTTGTCATTGCGAGGAGCGTCAGTGACGAAGCAATCTCTCTTATTAAATTTGTTCTATTCCTCTCAAAAATTGAATTGTTTTTAACCTGCTTTCTAAATAATAGTAAATATAATTTTCTAAGACTTTTTGACATTCTCTTTGAGCTAAGTCACTGTAAGTATTTTCATTCCAATTCTTAATATCCTCTCCAGATAAATCTCTTAGCATTTCAATTGTCTCATTTCTTAAAATAGTTAGTGTTTCCTCTTTAATTGAACAATCACTACACAATAACCCTCCATGTTTAAAACTAAATGCAATTTTTGTTAATTTTTCTATTTTTTTACCACACAACGAACATTTATCTAAAATAGGTTTATATCCTGATAAAGTAATATACTTTAGTTGAAATGCTGTTAACCATTGCTTGAAAAAAGACTCATCTATTTTTTGCAATTCTCTTAAACTAAATAAAAAGAAAGGGAAAAGCTTATCAGGATCTGACTCTCCCCCACTTCTTAAAATAAGATCTGCAATAACATAAGCATAGGAAAGTTTTTTTAAACTCTCTCTAATATTAAAGAATGATTCTAAAATCTCAATTTGTGTAATTATATCTAAATTTCTACCCTTATATAATACAAGTTCACAATATGAAAATGGCTCTAAACGAGCCCCAAATTTACTCTTTGTTTTCCTTGCTCCTTTAGCTATTGCAGATATCCTCCCAAAATGGGGCGAATAAGCTCTTATAATCTTATCTGCTTCTTTAAATTTCATATATGAGATTATTATTGCTTTTGTCTTATATGTAGGCATTTCTAAAAAATAAAATTAGAATTAATATTTATATTTATCTATTCAATTTACACTATTATATTTTTAAGAAGTATAACCGAATCTATTTATGGAGGATTCGTCCTTTCTCCAGTCTTTTTTAACCTTTACCCATAATCTCATAAAAATTTTTTCACCTAAAAACAGTTCAATTTCTTTCCTGGCTAAGCTACCAATTTTCTTTAGCATACTACCATTTTTGCCAATAACTATGCCTTTTTGCGAGTCTCTCTCAACAAAAAGTGTAGCTTCAATTTCAATTATATCTTTATCCTTTCTCTTTTCCATCTTCTCCACTTCTACTGCAATACTGTGTGGAACTTCCTTTCTCAAATTTTCCAGAGCTTTTTCCCTAATTATTTCAGACACCCAGATTTTGGGATGTTGATCTGTGAACATATCTTCAGGGAAATAGGGAGATCCATATGGGATAAAACGAGTTAATGATTCTAATAGGATATCCAAATTTTTATTATATTTTGCAGATATTGGTATTATATCTTCAAATTTTCCTAACTTCTCTGTTTTAGATATTTTCTTTTCAATTTCGTTATCATCAATTAGATCTATTTTATTTAATACTAAAATTTTTGGTTTATTAATTGAATTTAGTTTTTCAGCAACAAACTTATCTCCTTTTCCGATTACACCACTTGCTTCAATCATAAATAAAATTATATCCATTTCCTCTAAAAAACCTAATGCAGCAGCATTTAATCTCTCCCCAAGTTTGTCATGAGGTTTATGAATTCCAGGGGTATCTACAAATATCATTTGATAATTTTCTTTGTTTACGACACATCTTATCCTTCTACGTGTGGTTTGTGGTTTTGGAGATATTATTGCTACTTTTTGTTTTACTAAGTTATTAACTAAAGTTGATTTTCCAACATTGGTTCTTCCCAAAATTCCTACAAACCCAGATTTAAATTTATTTTCCATTATTTTAATACCTGACAATTACTATCTAATATGTATTGTTAACAAGTTAGATTAACACTTTTAGTATTTCATTCTTTGAAAATTTAATATTATTTTGTAATTCTGAAGAAGTCTTTGTTGTCATTGCAAGCCACTGAAGGTGGCGTGGCAATCTCTCTCAGTATAAACTCTACGAAGAATCTCGTAAGTAACTTTAATAAAAATATTTAAATTCTATTAGGTTCTTTAATATATTTAATGAGATTGCTTCAGGACTTTGTCCTTCGCAATGACAAAGTATTAAAAATTAAAGTTGAAATGGTTTTGGAAAGAGTTCTTTTAAATTAATTGTGATTGTCTTTCCCATTGTGTCTAACAATATTAATTCTAAATCTGGATTAAATTCACTCATTACCTGCATACAAGCACCACAAGGAATCAAAACATCTTCGCTCTCTTGCATATCTTTTTTTATAATTTCTTGTATATTCCCTTTTCTAATTTTTTCAGTTTTTTGTATAACCTCTTTTTCCATTTTTTGCACACCCTCCTTCTCAACTTTCCGTGACTCTTCTTCTGCTGCTTTTTGTATATTCTCTTCACTAATTTCTCGTTCATGCCCTTCAGAAAAACCACATGCTATCGCCATCTTTACAAATTCTTTCTCTCCATTTGATATGGCATTTGAAATTGCAACTCTTTCAGCACAAACAGTTAGACCATATGATGCGTTTTCTACATTACAACCTTTATATACATTTCCAGATTTGGTTAATAAAGCAGCACCAACTTTAAAATTAGAATATGGTGCATAAGCATTCTCTCTTGCTTTTTTTGCAATTTCCACAAGTTCTCTATTATCCAATTTATTCCTCCAAATTTATTAATCTTCTTCATATAAATTTATTTGCGAACATAGTTTTTCTATTAATTCTGATTNATTTTTTTCCATTTTCTTAGCTTTCTCTAAACTGCTATCATCATATCCTAAGAGATGAAGTAATCCATGAGAGATTAAAATTGCAATCTCTTTTTCAAAACTATGATTAAGTTCTTTAGACTGATTAAAAGCTACTTTGGGACAAATTAATAATTCCCCAAAAATTGGTTGTTGTTGATTCTCAGAAGTATTAGTTTTTGTGGAATCGATATGTGAATTGATATAAGAAAAAGATAAAACATCAGTAGGTTCTTTCTCTCCTCTGAATTCCTCATTTATTATTTTCATTGTGCTTTCATCAATAAAAGCCACATCTATCATTTTTCCCTGAAGTGTGCTTAAATGTGAAAATAGAATATCTGCAATATTTCGAATCTTTCTTAAATCTATTCTTACTTCATTCTGATGATTTACTATTTCAATTCCCATTACTGGTTATCTTTCTTATTCTTTATACTACTTAATTGTTTATTTTCTTTATGATTTTATTTATTGTTTGGTTGTTTGTTTTCTTTATTGTTTGGTTGTTTATTTTCCTTACTACTTTCTTTAAAATTCTTCGTATTCTTAGGTTCCTTTTTTTCATTGTTTGATTCTTTATCTGGATATTCAATTCGGGAATGAAATATTCCTTGAACAAGAGTTTTATAAAATGAATCTGCTATTGTTTGAATCTCTTTTAATGTTAAATCTGATTCATCCAATTGATGATCTTCCAACTTATCTCTTATAAGATCATCTATCATTCTCTTTAAACCAGTTGTAGTTGGATTAGTCATTGCTTTTCCCCCCGCCTGCACAATATCAGCTAACATCAGTATGGCAGCTTCCTTTGACTTCGGTTTTTCACCAAGATAACGGAAAACCTGTTCTGTGGTTTTTTCTTCTTCATAAGCTTCTTCCAATTTCTTTTGTTTATTATAGAAATAGGATATTATGCTATTGCCATGATGCTGAGCTATGCAATCAATTATCTCTTTAGGCAGTCTAGCTCTTTTAGCCATTGATACTCCATCCTTAACATGGTTTGCGATTATCAACTTTGAAAGACTTGGTTTAATATATTCATGTATACTCTCTTTATCACTAATATTCTCAATAAAACTCGAAGGTCTCTTTAATTTTCCTATGTCATGATAATATGAAGCTACTCTTGCTAAAAGAGCATCAGCTCCTATTGCTTCAGCAGCAGATTCAGCCAAATTTGCAACAAGTAAGCTATGATTGTATGTACCCGGAGCATTTTTTATTAATCGTTTCAGTAGATGTTGATTGGGATTGGAAAGTTCAAGCAATCTCATAGAAGTAGTAATATTGAATAAATTCTCAAGAAAAGGAATGGCACCAAGAGTTATAATTGTACAAATCAAACCATTCGCAAACCCTATTAAGGAATAAAAAAATGCAAGTTTTATATTGGCATTTGGGATATTTATTGTAAAAACGAGTAAACCAATTATCAATGCTAAAAGAACTCCAGCTTTTATAATCTTCTGTCTATCTGAAACTTTAGAAACTAAGTAAACTGCAAAAACTCCACTTATAAGTGCAACTAAAAAAAAGTTAAAAAATCCAGGAGTTAATATTCCATCAAAAACTGTCAGAATTAAAGTGGTCATAATTCCTAAATGTGAATCAAAAAGAATAGTTACTATCATAGAAGCTGCAGCTATCGGTATAATATATCCCCACCATAATGATGGTCCTATAATCAGTTTGGATACAAATTCAGAAAAGATGCGTATTATTATAGTAAAAGATAAAATAATAATTGATAATAGAATAACATTTTTTATTCTTAAATAGTTACTTGGATGAAATTTATATAGATAAATAGCAAATGATAATACTGATAAAAGTACTAAAGAAGATGTACTAAGAATCTGTTTCCAGGTTAAACTCTTACCAGTAAGACCTATATAATCAAGAATGAGGATGGCCTCCCGTGTTATGGGATATCCTTCTTCGACTATTGCTTCATTTGCCTTTACTGGTATTTTTGTGAGAGGTACTTTACTGGCTGCTTCTTCTCTTAGTCTTTGAGTCTTTGCTTCTTCATAAACTGCTGTTGGACGAAGAAATCTTTCTACAATTTTTGCTACTATAACCTTCTCATCCTCTGATAAATCGACATCAACCATATATTTTTTATCAATATCTTTGACATACTCTGATAACTGTCGAGGTTTTATTTTTTCCTCCATTATTTCTTTAGTTACTTTCTTGCTCTCATTTAAAATATTTTTTATCTGTTCCTCATCAAGAGTAAGCAAGTAAGCAGTAGACTCATTTGAAAAACCCTTATTATAATTTGTATTGAAATGATTTAGTTTTTCTTCAGGAGAAAGATCTTTACGATTAGATGTTACTAATAAATTTATAAATAGATTTTCAATATCATCAATACTCTTAGTTAAAGCTTCAATATTATAGGAATATACAGGTTCAACCTCTGCATAAGCATCCTTTTTATCTTTTTCCCAACTCTCCTCGTCTGGAATTTCAAGCTTAGATGGAGTTATGTAAGTAAAAGGGCTCATTTCGCCCTCTTTTAAATCATAAGTTGGACCAACATTTGCCGTTAGAATTATGATTACTAAAAATGTTAGAAGGG
>JGI24025J20009_10002393_pt1 | contig 13510 bp, 12 predicted proteins | sample Cruoilmetagenom3_FD_20009 | JGI IMG/M metagenome (IMG submission 20009)
TCATATATACACGCAGAAGCATATCCAGCAGGAGAGATGAAACATGGTCCTATTGCCCTTGTAGGAGAGAATTGTCCGGTAGTGGCTATTGTTAATAAGTCAAGCATATATAGCAAGATAATTAGTAACATTAATGAGGTGAAAGCAAGGGGCGCTTCTGTTCTGGCTTTAGCTACAATTGGTGATAGCGAAATAAAGAATTTAGTAGATCATATTATAGAAGTTCCTGAGATACCTGAGGAATTCTCTGCTATTATAAATGTAGTCCCACTACAACTTTTTGCTTATGAAGTAGCAAAGAAACTTGGGTGTAATGTGGATCAACCAAGAAATTTAGCAAAAACAGTTACAGTAGAGTAATATATAAGTAATATATAAACTGTATTGTTAAGAAGTTAGATTAACACTTTTAGTATTTTATTATTTTAAAAGTTAATATTAATTTGTCATTGCAAGTAAAATTATTACTCAGTTGTCATTGCGAGGGACAAGCTTACTCGTTTGTCATTGCGAAGGACAAAGTCCTGAAGCAATCTCATTAAATTTATTGAGGATTATATTTAAAAAATAATTCGATAAAGCAAATTATATAGGGCAAGGCTTTGGTCTTGCTTATATATAATAGGGTGTTAAAATGAAAGATAATTTTAATATATTAGGAGTGGGGATAGATTTAGTTGAAGTTGATAGGATTAAAAAGTTAATAAATAAGTACCCCAAATTTTTAAATAAATTTTTCACTAAAAACGAAATTGAATATTGTAATGGTAAAAAAAACAGAGCTATCCATTTTGCTGGAAAATTTGCAGCCAAAGAAGCCATTATCAAATCTATTGGATTTGGCAATAATGCTTTAAAATTAAAAGAGACTGAGATTAATAATATGAGTAATACTAATAATAATTCGATTCCAAAAGTTATACTACACGGTTCTGCTCTTAGTCTTGCTAATAAAAGGGATATAGAAGAAATTTTAATTAGTATTACTCATACAAAAGAATATGCTATTGCTATAGCTTATGCAAGAGGTACAAGATGAGTAAAAATAATTATTTTATTATTGCTGCAATAATTCTAAATGTTTTAAACTTATTAAAAAATAATATCCCGGACTTCTAATTGTTTTAAGATTTTACTAAATAAATTATTAAAATTTATATGAAAGGTTTATTTGAAAGGTATTAAATGAGTATAAACAAGGTTCTAACTGGTTATGAGATGGTTGAAATTGATAAGATTGCAGTTAAAAGAGGAATAAAAGCATTGGATTTAATGGAAAAAGCTGGGCAGAAGGTTGCCAATATTGCAAAAAAGGAATTAGAAGATTTTGGGAAAAAAAATGTTTTAGCTGTTTGTGGTAAAGGAAATAATGGAGGAGATGGTTTTGTAGCATCCTCTATACTTCATAGTAAAGGTTTCAATGTTATAACTTACTATATTGGTGAGCCAGAAGAGCTAAAGGAACCTTCAAAGACAAGCTTTAAAAAAGTGAAGTTATCCGGACTTACTCTAAAGAAAATAGAAAAAGATTTAATCTCATTTAAGAAAGACTTAAAAAATTGTGATTTTGTTATTGATGCAATTTTTGGAACTGGCTTAAAAAGACCTGTTAAAGGAATATATTTAGATATAATAAACCTTATAAATAATGCTAATAAATATGTTTTGTCTATAGATATTCCATCGGGAGTAAATGGAAATTCTGGAGAGGTATTAAACGCAGCAGTAAAAGCAAATATTACTGTTACATTGCAAACTTATAAATTTGGACTTTTAAACTATCCAGGAGCAAGTTATGTGGGAGATATAAAATGTGTAGACATAGGAATACCTCAAGATTTGGTAGATATATATTGTAAGATTTTTTTCATTGATGATGAGTGGGTTTTAAAAAGACTTCCAAAAAGAAAAGCATATGCTCACAAAGGTGACGCGGGAAAGCTTTTTGTTATAGCAGGCTCACCTGGTTTTACAGGAGCAGCTTATATGTGTTCTATGTCAGCTCTTATAGGTGGAGCTGGTGTTGTAGCAATAGCAATTCCTGAGGGATTAAATACAGTAATGGAAACCAAATTAATTGAGGTAATGACATTACCACTTCCTCAAACAAAAGATGGAACATTAGCTATCTCAGCTCTTCCCAAAATATTGGATGAGGTTAAAAAATTTGACTGCCTGGCAATTGGTCCCGGGATTTCATTAAATGAGGAAACTTCAGATTTAGTTATTTCTTTGATTAAAAATTTGAAAATACCATTGGTAATAGATGCGGATGCACTTACAATATTATCAAAGAATTTGGAAGTTTTAAGAAACTTGAAAGTTCCAATTGTAATTACTCCTCATCCAGGTGAATTATCAAGGTTACTACATATTAATAAAGTAGAGTTAAAAAACAGGTTAGAATTAAATCGGGATATTTCTAAAAAAATTGGAAAAATCTCTGTTTTAAAAGGAGCCAGAACATTGGTTTCTAATCCTGAAGGTGAAACATTTATTAACTTAACTGGTAGTCCTGCTATGGCAACTGCTGGTTCTGGGGATATCTTGGTAGGATTAATTGCTTCACTTATAGTTCAAGGTGTCGATCCCTATGATGCTGCTACAATGGGAACATATTTACACGGTCTTGCTGGAGATATGGCTGCGGAAGAGATTGGTCAGCGCTCTCTTATTGCAACAGATATAATGAACAAAATTCCAGACACATTTTTAAGAATTGAGGGAGCCTTCCCATTTACTTAATAGTTTTATTTTATAGTGAAATTTAATATTTTATTAAACTTAGGTTTTATTAATAATTTTTTATTATTCCCCATCTCTCTTTAACTCTCTCACAAAGGGAGAGGATATATAGACGAGGAAATATACAAAAAGTTTATAATAATTATTTGTTTTTAATTTATGAAAGAAAAGAACATGGAGATATACAGACCTGTTTGGGCTGAGGTAAATTTAAATAATATTAAAGATAACCTGAGGTTTATTAGAACCTTGATATCTAAAAGCACAAAGATAATGGCTGTTATTAAAGCCAATGGGTATGGCCACGGTGCATTAAAAGTGGCTAAAGCAGCAATTGAAGCAGGGGTTGAAAGATTAGGGGTAGCATCAGTTGAAGAAGCATTAGAGCTTATAAGTGATGATATTAAAGCTCCTATACAATTATTAAGCCAACCACCTATATCATCTGTTAAGATAATAGTTGAAAATTCAACAATCAAAAACTCAATAATTAGCACTGTATATACTAAAAATTTTATAAAAGCACTATCGGAGGAAGCACGTAATCAAAGTAAAAAATGTTTAGTTCATGTAAAAGTTGATACAGGAATGCACAGAGTAGGAATAAGCACTGAACATGTTATAGACTTAGTTAAATATATATCTACACTCTCGAATATAGAAATTGAAGGATTGTTTACACATTTTGCTTGCGCCGATGATACCAAAAATCCATATACATTATTACAACTAAAAAGATTTATAAAATTAAAAGAAACTCTAAAAAAGAACAATTTTAAATTTAAAATATATCACTGTGCAAACTCAGCAGCTACTCTAAATTTTTCACAGACTCACATGGATATGATCAGAATAGGTATAGCAATGTATGGATTAAGGTCTTCAGAAAAGACTTTCTCATTACAAGTAAAGCCAGCACTCTCCTTAAAGGCAAAGATATCCTATTTAAAAGAGGTAGAAAAAGGAGAAGGAATTTCCTATGGATTAACATTTAAAACGAATAAAAAAAGCTTGATAGCTACTATACCAATTGGTTATAGAGATGGATATCCCAGACAATTATCCAATAAGGGAGTGGTTTTGGTTAAAGGGAAAAGGGTTCCGGTTGTTGGAAATGTCACAATGGATCAGATAATGATAGATGTTACTGATATAGATGAAGTTAAAATTGGAGATGAAGTGGTTATAATAGGAAATCAGGGAGAAGAAAAAATAGAAGTAGATGAGTTATCAAAAGCTTTAAATACAATTGACTATGAAATTGTGTGTGGTATAAAAAACAGAATTCCCCGGATATACATAGAATAAAAACTTAGGTATGGTAAATAATATTGATAAAATTCAAATTTTAAAATAATTATTAAAAAATTTCAGTCATTTAAAGTAAAAATTTTAGTTCCAACTTTAATTTCACCTTCTTTATAAAACTACTATTTCTAAAGCATTTTAATTCATTAAAAAAACTTCAAATTAAAAGGTCTTCTTTTGGTAGTAAAATTTTTCTCATCATCAATGATTTGTAAAAGTAAAACATTTTATTCAGGCTCACTTTTTACAAATTTTTTTTAGTTTATATTGATATAGATTAATATTAATTGACAAAATATTCTAGAAATTAAAGAATAACTAAATTAAAAATAAGGTAATGTTGATCATTTTTTTATATTTAATATTTAATTTTTTTATAATAATTTATAAATTCTTTCTTATCTATTTAGTAGAATTAATTAAATAAATTTTCATCTAATAATTAGAAGGGAGAGAGGATTATGAAATGTGCAATGTTGTATGCTCCTGGTAGGTTAAAAATTGAAGAGGTTGAGATCCCTAACATAAAAAAGGGAGAGGTTTTAGTTGAAGTAAGAGCAGCCCTTACATGTGGAACAGATATAAAAACCTATATGAGGGGTCATCCGGTATTGATAAAGAAATATCCCTCACCTTTTGGTCACGAATTTTCAGGTGTAATCTCAAAAGTAGGAACTGATGTAAAAGGATTTTTTCCAGGGATGAGAGTAGTAGCTGCAAATTCTGCTCCATGTGGTCAATGTTATTTTTGTAAAAAAGGATATGTTAATTTATGTGAAGATTTGAGGTTATTAAATGGAGCATATGCAAAATATATAGTTGTACCTGAAAGGATTGTTAATAAAAATCTTTTAGAAATTGCAGACTATATTTCCTTTGAAGTTGCAGCATTATCTGAGCCACTTGCATGTTGTTTAAATGCTGTTGAACAAAGTGATATTTCATCTAATGATACAGTTGCGGTAATTGGATCAGGTCCCATCGGTCTATTTTTAACCCATCTATATCATTTAAGTGGAGCAAAAGTAATAGCATGCGGAAAGGGTAAGCAAAGACTCGAGCTCGCAAAGATTTTAGGAGCTGACTTTACTATTAACGCTGATGAAATTGAAGATGAGATAGGTGCTGTTAAAAGTTTATCAAATTATGGAAGAGGAGCTGATGTAGTTGTGGAAGCAGTTGGAAAACCTGATATTTGGGAAATGTCTGTGAAAATGGCAAGAAGGGGAGGACTTGTAATTTTATTTGGAGGTTGTCCATCAGGAACTTCATTTTCTATAGACACATCTCTTATTCATTATGAACAAATAACTATAAAAGGAATTTTTCATTATACTCCTCAACTTTTTAAAAGGGCTCTGGATTTAATAGCAAGCGGAAAAATAAATACAAAAGCTTTTATAAGTGGTAGGTTGCCACTTGAAAAGCTTGAGGAAGCATTTTCTCTGGTTAAACAGAAGAGAGGCGTAAAATATTTTATAGACCCTTTTTATCAATAATTTCTTTAGAAATTAAGGAGTCAAATTTAGGGACCAGGTTTTGCATTATAACATTTCTTCTATTATTAATAAGTGAATTACAATAATTGTAGTGTGTATTAAATGGAAAAAAAACAAATTATTTTAAAACTAAGGGAAAAAATATTAAAAGATTCCACGCTTAAGGAAATATTTAATAAAATAGTTTCTTATTTTCCTGATAGTTATTTAGTTGGTGGTTTTATAAGAGTTATCGCCTTAGATATTGATTCAAGAAATTTAGACATAGTTGCTCAATTTTCGCCAGAGAAAATATCCAAGTTTGTTTCAAGCATTAAGGGCGCTAAATTTTTCCCTCTGGACATCAAGAGAAAAATGTTTAGAATGATAATAAAAAATGATAGTGATATAACAACAGTTGATTTTTCATTCTACGATATTATCAAAATCAAGGATGAACTTACAGGTAGAGATTTCACTATAAATGCAATAGCAGTTCCCACAGCTATTTTTTCAGAAGATTATAAATTACCTACTAAAATTACTAAAAAGGATTATGAATTACCTTATAAATTACCATTTAACCTTATAGACCCATTCAATGGCTTAAAGGATTTGACAGAAGGAATGCTTAGACTTGTAAGTGAAAAAGCATTACAAGATGACCCGGTTAGAATATTAAGGGCTTTTAGGTTTAAACTATTTCATAATCTTTCAATCCCAGAGGAACTTGAGCAAAAAATTAAGTTGGATTCAAATATGCTAAGGTTTATTTCCAGTGAAAGAATAGCAGAAGAAGTACTAAAAATATTTTCATATGATAATATATCTTCTATCTTAAAAGAAATGCAGGAGCTAAATGTTTTAAAACACATATTTTTATCGATTGAAGATAATGTTGGGATTCCTCAGTTCGGATATCACTCTGAGGATGTTTTTGGTCACTTATTAAAATGTGTTGATAAAATGGACAATATAGAGGAGTTTATAAAACTATATTTGACTGATTATAGTAAACAGATATTTTCTCATCTAAGTGAACTAATACAGGGAGATTATAAAAGATTTACTTTTCTAAAACTTGCAGCTTTTCTTCATGATATTGGTAAATCAGAAACTAAAGTTGTTGATATTAATGGTAAAATTAGATTTTACAATCATCAGAAGGTTGGGGCTGAAAAAACAGAGAATATTTGTAAAAATCTTAGACTTAGTAATAAAGCCACAAATTACTTAGTCAAAATAGTAGAGAAACATATGAGGATACCAAATCTTTTAAGCTTAGAGGAAATTACAGATAGAGCAACATATAGATTAATCAGGGAAGCTGGTGATGAATTGATAGATTTAATTCTATTATGTTATGTAGATTTAGTTGCAGATCCAGGACCATTAGTAGAAAAAGATTCTGAGGAAAAGATGGTGAAATATTTTCGTAGAATATTAAAATTAAAAGAAAGAGTTAAAAAGCAGACTAAAAAGCCTTTAATTAGGGGAGATGAGATAATAGAAAAATTTGGACTTACTCCTGGACCTAAAATTGGAGAATTTTTAAAATTAATTGAAAAGGAAAGAGCTTTAGGTAATATATCAACCAAAGACGAGGCTTTGAAAAAGATTCGGGAAAGATTAAAATAATAGGATGAGAAAATGCTTTATTTTTGCTATAGTGATAAATATACAGGAGAACTACCTGGACATGTTTTTCCTATTGAAAAGTATGAGATGGTTTATGAGAGATTAAAATCTGAGAAATTGATATCGGATAAGAATTTAATTGAACCGATAAAACCTTTAAGAAAAGAATTATCCCTTGTTCATACTAATAGTTATTTGGATGATCTTTTTAATTTTAGATTTACTCATAGAACTTATCCATCGGAACTTCCATTAAATAAGAAAATTTTGGATTTTTTTCTAATAACAACAGGGGGAACGATAAGTGCTGCTAAATTGGCATGTAATAATGGTTTAGCCATAAATTTAGGAGGTGGATATCATCACGCTTTTCCTGATAGAGCAGAGGGTTTCTGCTATCTAAATGATGTAGCAATTTCAATTAGGATAGCACAAAGAGATAAATTGGCAAGTAAGGTCTTGATTGTCGACTGTGACTTACACCAGGGAAATGGCAATGTATATATTTTTAGAGACGACTCAACTGTATTTACTTTCTCGATGCATCAAGAGAATAATTATCCAATAAAACAGAAAGGAGATTTAGATATTGGATTAGATGATGGTACAACAGATATTCAGTATCTTGAATATCTGCAAAAAAATTTACCTGGACTTATCGAAAAACAAAAACCGGAATTAATTATTTATTTAGCAGGAGCGGATCCTTATTACAAAGATTTACTTGGCGGACTTTCGCTAACAAAAGAGGGTTTAAAAAAAAGAGATGAGTTTGTTATAAACAAAGCCTGGGAAAAAGATATCCCAGTTTGTATAGTTCTCGCAGGAGGCTATGCTCAAGATACAAATGATATAGTTGATATTCATTGCAATACTTGTTATATTGCAAAAAAATATAGTAATAAATATTAACAGAAAGGTTTTGGAATGAAAATTTTTAAAAGATTTTTATCTAAAATTAAAGATAGAGAAGAAGAACAAAATGTCATGTTTCTATATGTTAAGTGCAATAAATGTGGTGAGAAAATCAAAGTTAGGATAGTAAAGAGTACTGACCTTTTGTACAACTATAACCAACCCCAGGGAGATGTAGGCTATACTTTGAGAAAGGAAATATTAGGGAATAAATGTCCCAATTTAATTTATACCTATGCTGAATTTGATAAAAACAAGAAGATGTTAAACTTGGATGTAAATGGTGGTATTTCCATAACACCAGGGGAATATGAAAAGGAGTAAAATTTATTTTAAAAATTTTTTAATGTAGGGCAAGGCTTAAACCTTGCTTGAATAATTCAATATAAAAAGGTTGTTTTTTTATTATAAAAAATGTCCAAATTCAGGATAGTTGTGATATATTAAAGGTTAAATCAAAGGAGTATTAAAGTGAAGACAATCTGGCGTGAAAGATATAAACCTTTACTGGAAAAAATAATTCACAGAGGAGAACAAGTTAATGAATTTTTAAATTTATTAGAAGATAAAACTAATTGGTTAATAGCACCTGCTAGTACAAAGTATCACTTAGATAGAGATGGTGGATTAATTGACCATAGTGTAGGTGTTACATATACTCTATTAAAATTGAAAAATATTTTAGATCCTGAAATATCTGATGAGAGTTGTGTAATCGTTGGACTGTTCCATGATGTTGGGAAAGTCGGAATGCCTGGTAAACCCTATTATATAAAGTTAAAAACTCCAGCAAAGGATGGAAGAAAATACATTATAAATAAGAAATTACCTGCAATGGCTGTAGCTACAAGAAGTCTAATGCTTATTTCTAAATATATCAGGTTAAGTGATGATGAAGCACAGGCTATTGCTTATCATGATGGCCAATACATTCCTGAAGGTAAAAATGTAGCACATAAGGAGAGTAAATTATTATTGCTTCTTCACTATGCAGATTATTGGACTTCACATATTTTAGAGAGAGGTGAATAATATTGGAATATCTTACAGACATGAGTCTTATATATTTATTTTTACAACAGTCAGAACAAGTTCCTGGAATTAATTTTCTTGGTTATTTATCATATTTATTCTGGATTGTTATGATTTTAATGTTAATAATTCCATATATTAGAAAAAAAAAGACAACCATTAACCGCTTTCGACAGATAAGGAAAATCGAACGTCTCAGTGGAACAAGAGTAATTACAATGATTCATAGACAGGAAAGTCTTTTTGGATTACCATTTTTTAAATATATAGATATTCAAGATTCAGAGCAGGTTTTAAGAGCAGTTCGAATGACACCACCTGATATGCCTATAGATTTTATAATTCATACTCCTGGAGGATTGCAGTTAGCTTCTGAACAAATTGCTTTAGCTTTAGCAAATCATAAGGCAAAAGTTACGATATTTATACCACATTATTCTATGTCTGGTGGAACTCTTCTTGCTTTAGGTGCTGATGAAATTTATATGGATGAGAATGCTGTAATAGGACCACTTGATCCACAACTTGGCCAATTTCCAATGGTATATCCAGCATCCTCAATTTTGAGCACTGTAGAGAGAAAATCTTTGGATGAACTGGATGACAGGACTTTAATTTTAGCAGATATAGCAACTAAAGCTATAAAACAGATGAAACAGAGAATACTTGAAATAATTGAAGATAGGATGGATTCAGAAATGGCAAATGAATTAGCAACAAAACTGACAGATGGAAGATGGACGCACGATTATCCAATAACCTTCAAAGAAGCAAAAGAATTGGGATTTAATGTAAAAACAGATATTCCAAAAGAGATATATAAATTAATGGATTTGTACCCACAACCAATTGTAGGTAGACCATCTGTCCAATATATTCCTGTACCATATCCCAGGGAAGGGGGACAAAGAAGAAGAAAAAGTTAAAAATAAACTAAACACAGGTAAATCCAGAAATAGAACTTTTTTAGCAAAAAGTATGAATAAATAGTAAAATGTAAAAATAAATTTAATTTACTTAAAAATTATTATTTTTTAAAAGGAGAGAAAATGGTTGCTAATGCATATGTACTTATAAATGCAATTCCCCAGAAGATTGCTGATGTATTAACAAATATAAAAAAATCCCCAGCAGTTAAGAGAGCAAATGCAGTAACTGGACCGTATGATATTATTGCTTATATAGAAGCAGAAGATATAAATGAAATAGGAAAAACTGTTGTTTTTAAGATTCAGGGAGTTAAGGGAGTCACAAAAACTCTAACATGTATGGTAGTTGAAGTTTAAAAAATTCAGCATTTTTTGATTTCTATGGATTAAATTAGACCTGTTATTCTTAACAGGTCCTGGTTGTCATTTGCAAGCAATTTTTAATATGTCATTGCTAGGGACGGGCTTCCTTAGTTTATCCTGAGTATTAGCGAAGGACATAGCTCGGAACAGGCTACGCAATCTCATTTAGTGTAAACTCATCAAGTTATATAATTGAGATTGCTATGTCGCTAATGCTTCTCGCAATGACAACAAGGACCTCACTCGCTATGACAAAATAATATTAAATTTTTAAAAATAATATTAAATTTTTAAAAGTGTAAGGAAATTGATGAGATTAACAAAACGAGACTTGCAAAGATATAGTAGACAAATTCTAATAGATGGATTTGGAAAAGAAGGTCAATTAAAACTAAAGGGTTCTACTGTTGGAATATTAGGATGTGGAGGCTTGGGAACAGCAGCATCAATTTATTTAACAGCAGCTGGCGTAGGTAGATTAATATTAGCTGATAGTGATAAACCCGATATAACTAATCTTAATAGACAAATAACACATTATGAATATGATGTAGAACATAATAGAAATAAGGCTATATCTACAAAAGAAAAACTTTCAGAATTTAACTCAGATATAAAAATAGAAAATTATACAAAGAATGTAAATGAAGAAAACATTGATAGGGTTTTTGAAAAAGCAGATTTGATTGTAGATTGTCTGGATAATTTTGAGGACAGGTATATGTTGAATTCATATTGTGTAAGAAGTATCAAGCCATTGGTACATGCTGCGGTTTATGGTTTTTATGGTCAGCTAACTACAATAGTTCCAAAAAAAACAGCATGTTTAAAATGTATTTTTCCTACTCCTCCACCACAAATAGAAATATTTCCTATAATGGGTGTTACTGCTGGACTATTTGGAATATTAGAAGCAAATGAGGCAATAAAGTATCTAACTGGAGTTGGAAAATTCCTGTTTAATGAAATGATATTAATTGATCTTTCTGAAAATGAGATAAATAAGATAAAAACAGAAAGAAATAAAAACTGCCCAATCTGTTCATAGAATAGATACTACATCTTTTAATTTTAAGAATGAGAATGAAACATATTAAATTATTGGGGACAAGATTTATAGAATTATTGAGAATGAAAACTATGAAGCTATTGTTTCTCGTAATATTAATAGCTCTATTTTTGAACTTGTTCCAAACGACTGGATTTAGTCAAGAAATAAAAGCGAAATTTTATGTTTTTTCATCTCCAGATTGTAATTATTGTGATGAGTTTAAAGATGAGCATTTAACAAAGCTTTATAAAAAATATGGAGAAAAAATTGAGGTAAAAATATTAAATATAATAAATTCAGATGAATATATACTTTGGGACAAATTTAGTAAAAAGTTCAATATTCTACAACCACTTTTGCCATCTGTTGTAATTGATGATGTTTTTCTATCAGGGTTGGATGATATAGATTTAAGACTTGAAGTAGAAATTGATAGAATTATAAAAGAAGGGGGTTGTGAATTTCCTGAGGTTGAAACCGGGAAAGAACCAACTGAAGTTACAGAAGCAACTACAGAAGAAACAACAAGAGAATTAACAGAAGAAACTGCTGAAGTTATTGAGAAGGCTAAGGAACTTTATATAGTATATTTTTATCAGGCAGGATGCAAGAATTGTGATAATGTTTTTTACTTACTTAATTATCTTAAAAACAGATATCCTAATCTAATTGTTAAAGAGTATGATATTTTAGATAGTAAAAATATTAAACTATTTGAATCACTATGTGAAAGAAGCGAAGTTGAAAAGGAAGATTGGCTTAAAACCCCAACAATTTTCATAGGTGATGATTATTTAATAGATGAAGAAATAAATAAAGTTAATTTTGAAGAGTTAATTGAAAGATACTTATCTAAAGGAACTATTTCGCCAGAAGAATTGGTTCAAGGTTATGTTGAAGGAGCACATAAAAATATAGTTGAAAGATTTAAAGAGTATACTATTTTTCCAATTATATTGGCAGGAATTATTGACGGATTTAACCCTTGTGCATTTGCTACACTGGTTTTCTTTATATCATATTTAACCTATGTTGGCAGAAGTAAAAGAGAAATAATTTTGATAGGTATATCATTTAGTTTAGCAGTTTTTTTAACCTACACACTTCTTGGCGCTGGATTTTTAAGATTAATTACAAGCTTAAAAGCATTTTCAGTAATTTCAAAAATTGTCTATGTAATGACAGCTTGTATCGCATTGGTTTTAGGAATTCTGAATCTTATTGATTTTTTTAGAGCAAAAAAAGGACAGATAAATAAAACAATTTTACAACTTCCCGTGTTTTTAAAGCGTGAAATACATAAAACTATTAGAAAGGGAAGTAAAGCAAGAACATTCTTTGTATCAGCATTTTTAATTGGATCAGTAATTTCTATATTAGAACTTGCTTGTACTGGACAAATTTATCTTCCAACGATTGTTTATGTATCTACAATTCCCAATTTAAAATTTCAAGCGTATCTTTATCTGATTTTATATAATTTGATGTTTATCCTACCTTTAATAATTATTTTTATTTTCTATTATATTGGAGCAACTTCAAAGAAAATTGAACATGCTATAAAAGGAAATGTATCTAAAATAAAGTTAATAACTGGTTTATTTTTCCTAACATTAGCAGCTTTTTTGATAATCAACATCATATAAAATTTTTAAAAAATCCCATTCTTTCCCATGAATTAATTATTTATATTGATATAAATCTATTGTGCTGAAAAAAGTAACATTTTAAAGAGAGGATTATTACTTTTTCTTATTAAAGTTAGAAGGTTAAAACTTTCACTCCTACTATATATATTTACTTATAAGAGCAAGCTTTTGAGAATGGAGAGTATTATTTTATAATTAGCTACCATAAAGGTCGTGTATTAAATTAAAAGAAGAATATGACAATATAAAATTAATAAATTTATTTAAAAGTGGGGTTATTTCTATCTTCTTATTTCTAACCAAAAAAAGCTTTCTTTTAACCTCTAAGTTTTTGAATTTTATCTCTGATATCTCTTCACATTGAAGGGCTCTTCGAGCAGCAAATTTTGAAACTATTGTGAT